>Ga0209389_1000855_pt1 | contig 19648 bp, 14 predicted proteins | sample CowpearedBW_FD_187526 | JGI IMG/M metagenome (GOLD analysis project Ga0209389, IMG submission 187526) | Root nodule microbial communities of legume samples collected from California, USA - Cow pea red BW (SPAdes) (version 2) | ecosystem: Host-associated > Plants > Roots > Nodule | place: USA...
TATGTTTATTATTTTATCTTTGAGAATATTATGTAACCCTGTCGGGAGCCATTGACTTTTATTTCAGTTTTATGAATTATGGACTCCTAGTTTTATGGCTATATATATATATATATATATATATATATATATCAAAGTTTTAAATTTCCCGTGTTTTGAGAAATAGTTTATATTAAATGCGGTATTTATTTTATTTTGAACTTTATTTATTTAATATCAATAATATTCCTTAGGGATGTTACATTTCACACCTTATGGTAACGGGATAAGTTCCCAAACCTTATTGTCTTTCATGGACCTATACTCTCCATTCATTGCTTCGATCCATTTGTCCAAATGATCTCCGCAAATATATTGGCTCATGAAGCATGATTTCTTGAGGATCTTAAGTTTGTTCTTGAGGATTTTGTCGCAACCGAAATCGCGTCGGGATAGTGAACAAAAAAAAACGGGCTTGAAAAGAGATTTGGAGTCGTCACCATAGTTATTTCTGAAAAACTATGAAAAACCATGAAAATAAAACAAGTCTGCGAAAAACCAGATTTTAGATTCGAAAGTCGGTTACGCATAGGGAAGGTGTTAACACCCTACAACGTCCGCCCGAGGGGAGAGAGAGAAAATGAGCAGGAATAATACGTGACGTAGTGTGTTCACATATGAGACCATAACCCTTTATGTAACTTTTGACAATTACTTACTTAATTTCAATATTCATAATTTAGCCCCTTCATCAAATTGGAATATTGATGACATCTACACATTTAATATATCATGACATATATATGCTCTTAGCCATAGATTTAATCAATTAGATCACTTAAATACTTTGGATGATAATATAATGGCCCTAATACGTTTAATTATTTATTATATATATATATATATATGTGTGTGTGTGTGTGTATGTATATGTATGACCCAAATTGCTAACAATGTCATGATGTTTATTATAGTGTTACACATTGAGTAGGGAATCCACATTTTGAAGTTATCCTAACTCTATTAGACTCATATTGAGGATATGGTTTAGGTGGTGAGCGTTGATGGAGGTTCCTATTACGGGATTTAGGGTCGGGAACCCATTTTCTAGCGAAGTTATAAGTGAATTTACCCTGTCATGATGAATTGAGACCAAGTCAATCAGGGACGGTCATGACAATTTACTTCATGATTTCATGACAAGTGTCATACTTCATGAATATTCGATTCAATGCATAAATTCATAATTGAGTCTAGAATAAGTTATGTTAGAATTATAAGATGTAATTACTTAATCATACTTGTTTTGTGTGTGGACTGATATTTTTGTTTAATCTTTGTGATGTTATATTATGCAATGATATAAAATACTATTAGCTTACATTGTTTTTTTTTTGTTTGGTTGTGGTTTATCCTCCTGCGATGATCGTTTGTTATATGTGAGTATATGAATTGTGAAGCAATGAGATTACATGATGGTTATATAGATTATAGTTTATGCATATGTATATAGTTTTTGTATTTTATAAATCCTCCATTTGTTGAAAAACTTTATATATCCTGAAAAGTGTATTATTGAGATTCATGGAGGACTTTACATACATATTATATGTTTATGTGATGATTTATTGCTTAATACCGAACATGTAATAGTTCAAATAATAGTGTAAATCTACTAAGATGTTACACTTATAAAAGAAATAAAAATCCACCTAATTTAATTCCCATAAATTTCCATTATAATATAGAGAAGTAAGTTTGGAAAGTCATAAGAACTCCATCTCCCATGATTAGGGATGTCAAAAAAATTTGTACCCGCGTGTATCCGCGAATAAAATCCGCAATGAGTAGGAAATGAATATTGTAAATGGATACCCGCGGGTAACATGTACAAGTATTTTTATACCCGCATGTTAACAGGGCAGGTACGAGTATCATAGTATCAGTACCCGTGGATACCCGTACCTGCTATACTATAATTTAAATTATAAAAAATTTGATTAAAATGTTAACACATTGATATGTATTGTATTTTATTTGAATTTATAGTTAAAATATGTTGTTAAATATTTTATTTTATTTTTTTATAAATATCCGTAGATATTAAAAAACATATGTGGGTACCCGCATAACAGATACTTGTAGAACTATTAGGATGAGTATGAGTGAATATTTATTCAGCAGGTAGGGTACGGGAGAGTTAATACCTGTACCCTACTTGTCTCGTTGACATCCTTACCAATGATGATATTAGTTTATATTAAAAAACATATTTTGATGAGTTTTTTTTTATATATAAAACTTTTACAAAGAGAGAAATATGAGAAAAAAATAAAATTAATTTTTAAAATCTTTATTTTTTGAATAAGTTAATTTGTAGATTTTTTTATATAATTTTTAAAATTTTTATTTTTAAATCATGCATAATAAGTTAATTTGTACAACTTTTTTTCATGTAACTTTTCTAAAATATTAATTTCAATTTATGCATAATTTTTTTTTAATTTATGAAAAAATTCGTTTTATGTATTTATTTATTTTGGGACTGTAGCCTAACTTTATAATTTTTAATAAATAAAACGTATGTTATAAATGAATTCATAAAAATTCTATATCAAGTAATTCTTGTAGGACTAAACCTATTGTAACGTCCCATTTTAATAAATAGACGTAATTAAATGACACGTCACACATAAACAATATTCCGAGTAAAGGTTCGAAGTATAACTCACTCCTTAAGAATATCCAAGAGTCTTAAAAGAAAAACCTAAGGCACATCACGATGCCAATACGCACAGGATACATAATCCAACCGTAATACAATTAAGATTGAAAACAAGTTAATACATGGGCCATAGCCCTAAGAGAAAATCCACTAAGCGGGAACCAGCCCAGGAGGACTAAGCAGCAGAGTCACCATTTCCCTGTTGACCGTGAGAAGCTCTCGAATCTGCTCACATCAATAAATTGATGATCATCACAAAAGGAGAAGAATCGCATACAAGGCAACCAACAAGCAAATAAGGTAAGCTAGAGTAGAAAACAATTTATCATACAGTCACATGCTATTACACAATCCAAGCAGTCTATATCATCCAAAACATGTTATGACTTCTCAATCAATACACTAGACTCAGACTCGACTCATCCGGATACATATAATCTAGTCGGATTCAGCGGATGCTTGCACTTGTGGTGGATTATCCTGCTCACCCCCGAGCTGCTCAACCCCCGAGCTAAGTTTTACAAGTATTACAATGTCTCAATCCCCCCACACAAGGTTAGCCCTTAATGAGTTTCAAGCCTCCTGCTACTCTCACCACAAGAGTCAGTTCGCTCTATGTGAGACTAACTGACTCCTTAGAGCGTCAGGATGCAACCTTACCTTGAATCCTTACCAAATTATATAGATGGAGCACCACCATGAACTCTCACTAACAGGGGTCATGGAATTACGTCCCGACCATTGAAGCACCACCATGAGGTCTCACCTAGAGGCTCATGGGATTACGTATTGACCACAGACGAATCATACTCAATCAATCAAGTAATATCATGCACATAAATGTCATGTCAGCCTCTATAACCAATCCTCATTCCCATCACATGTAGAGTCCATACCAACTCATCTTTCCCAAACCATGAATATAGAATTTCATCTCATACCAATACCATGCCACTTTAATTACCAACCATCTCATACATGCCACATGCCAAGGTCATGTTAAACTTATCAATCACAAACCATAAACCATTCTACTCATACCCATTCGCCCAATTCATGCTTTTAAAAGTAATTTAATCGAACCACCTAATTCATGCTTTTAAAAGTAATTGAATCAATCCACAAGTTTAAGTTAAAGTAAGGAATTAAAATTCTGCACCAATTCTCGCTTAAGCTAGACTGATCTCGCTTAAGCTAAAATCTCTCGCTTAAGCTAAATTGACAACTTTTCACTGGTTTCAACATGTAAGAACACAAAATCCCAAATAACAAAAACTAAAGAAAACACAAACCCGTTGCATAAAACGTTGGCATCATATTTTCATGCTTTAAAAGGGTAAACAAATCAATCATGGGAGCATACAAGTATTTAAACAACTCTTCCGTCAATCTCGCTCAAGCTAAGGAGCTCTCGCTCAGGCGACAAGGGTCTCTCGCTCAAGCGAAAAGCTTTTGCTTAAGCAAGATTGAAAACTGAGAGCACTTCAAGTTCTCGCTCAAGCTAGCCCATCTCGCTCAAGCGAGAGGCCTTCGCTCAGGTGAGCACTCGAAACCAAAGGAGGGGCGAGTTACTGCCATTCTCGCTTAGGCGAGAGCTTCTCGTTTGGGCGAAAAATAGCTCGCTTAGGCGAGCATAGCAGATCTCACCTGCTCTAACGCATGCCAAGCCAAAAATTCATCCATAAAATATACACAAATTATTTTCACACCATCAAAAACACATCAAATCATCAAAAGCACGCAACAGAACCAAAACAGGCACATTATTTATAAAAGCATACAAAAAATCCTAGCTTCCCTTATCTGGAAAGGAGCTAATATCGGGCTTCGACTCTTAAACCAACGGGACCAACAACTCCAATAGTAGATCTAAGAAGTGAAGACAAGCTGAGTTTAGAGCTAGCTTGACCAAGATTGGGGCTAAACCCTGACAGAGCCTCTATGGGGTAAAGGAGAGTGTGAGAGTACTATTTCTGCAAGAATGACAGAAGTGAGAGGGGTTTGGCTGTCTTAGGGGCATTGGACACCCTATGGGTCAGCCCTTAGGCCCATAAGATTAGGGGCAGCCCTTTAAAAATTAGGGCAGAATAAAAGAGGGTTTTACATTCTCCCCAACAACAAAAATTTTCGTCCTCGAAAGTTCACCGATGGGATAGGAAGAAAACTACGTTTATCTCACGCCCTACGACAATCACCACCTAGACATGACAGGTGTGATGACTCCAACACCTATAGCCATTGGAAACTTTGCCTTTGTGCTATGCGATATATGTTCAACAGTGTAGATTGGTTTAGTCACTACGCTCGAACTAACTCCCAACTTGGAACCTTAACACTGGAATGTTCCTTCATACTTGCCCAACTAACTTGTATCTGATATACTGACCCATCCACCATATGCTCTCCACTACCTCTTGTGCATTTCCAAATTAAACTTTCCTCTGTCACAACCACCAAATTCATTTCGGCATCTCACCTTCATTTCTGATTTACTAACTCATAATCATCCTTCCTCAAAAGCCTTAGAACCATGTCTTTTCTTGACTTGAAATTTCTAGTGTGATTCATGCCAAATTTCTAGTGTGATTCATGCCTATCAATTCTAAGATACTTCTCAAACTAAGATTTTTCTGAATTGCTTTTTTTTTCCCAACCTTGTTGAGAGATTCACTAGTTCTAGTCAGATGACTAGACCAATGAAATCTCTTCACATCTTCTCCTCCCAACTCAGACACTTACTTCTCCACAAACTCCTTACTCTCACCTCGTCAAACCCCGATCTTGAGTTCCCTTCTTTGGCTAAGCACATACCCTTACTTCCTTACTTTCAGGTTGGTACCCTAACTTGAAATCATAACTCAAACCATCTCCTATTTTTCTTGCCCAACTTTCTCTGAGTAACTCCATAATTCCAACTTTAAATGATCACTGAACATCCTTACTTAATACTCGTAAGAACGACACTTTCACTGTTCATGAAGAACTGCTTGTCGTAGAAATCATTAGGTCATGAGTAAGATAGTTCTTTCCATGCACCTCTGACCCTTCACAGGTATTACTTCCCACCATCTCGCTGCGCCACTCTGATCAACACACAAGTCACTTATTCGTTCACTCAAAATGATGCTCCTTTCATATCTGCCGTGACAAGGAGGCAATCATCGCTGAGAAACCTTCCTCCAAAACCTCAATGGAACTTGCAAAACCCTTTGGACTCACCCCTTTATAGTCTTAACGTTCCATTTTCTCAACATCGTATCCACCCTTTTTAAACCATATGTCCTACTAGTCACTTCAACCTTTGTCAATACCCTCCTTGCACATTCTAAAGACTTTGTTCGCACTTGGAAACTCGCCGCTAAGCCTTGAAATTCCTTACCTTCATCATGTTTCCACTCTTTACAACCATAGGCCCGAAAAGCCAATCTTCCATTATCCAATGTTTACCCTTGAACAATCTATCTTACCACTACCTCTCCTCTAAGATTCACCAAACTTGCAGTCATCCTTGTGGTTATACTTAGTATAAGCCATTAATTCTCCAACATCTCCTCCACTTCTGTATTTACTTCAATTTCACAGTAGTAACCATTCCATTAGGAACTATTGTCACCGGTTCTTCCTCAGACACCCACACAGAAGTGAACTCCACCACACCAAGGTCAAAACTCTAGTGCTTGTTTCAGAACACGTCTATAATCCTTTTACCATTTAGATCCTCTTCATCTATAATTCACTTTCCTTCATCATATGTCTTTGATTCACATGAAGCCCTACCCCCACTATTTAGCTTGATCCATACTTCATACGGAATCACTGACTCATCTCTTTTTAATCTAAGAACATCACCTCGTTGGTTGTCCCAACTCATCAGAGCGAGATTGAGAAAACAACTGATTCACCCTTGAGACTATGTTCCAACCTTGCCAAGGGAAGAATTCGAATTGGGTTTTAATTTTAATGCTTTGATCACCACGAGGCACCACACCTGAGCGAGTCTCCACTTGGTCGCAATTGTAGAAGAAACCATTATCTCAACCGCAACCCATTCTTAAAGACAACCATGACTCCTTTATCATACTAGCGACACCAAGGAGTACATGATCCCATGAAATCTGGCTCTTAGTCCAAGCATCTCTTTGTAAGGTGCATCTCTAGATGAGATTTATTCGTGCTAACCACTTTAGCATCAATCATTGTAGACACCCTATCAACCACTCAAAACTTTTCTTTCCATCCCCTCCTTCTGGTGCGTGAAACCTTCCACTTTATACCCAAGGTCAAATGTCCTGCTCATGGGGACTACTTTTCCTTGAAACATCCCACTAACAATTTGAAAAGATCCATCCTCACCTGCTGACTATTAATCTTAGTATGAATCCCTTATGCCACTTCTTCCCTAACCATAAATTCTTCTTTCCCCTACTTAGGAACGTCACCTTCCCTGAATGATCACTAAACCCCTATCCATCTCAGCCTCTCACTAGAGGTTCATTATCTTTTCGTACTTCACGGTCTCCTCCCTTCCTAGGTTTCTCGTTGCCAAGCAATCTCTCCACTTTCTGTAACCTAGAATTTGCCAATTGTTCCTCCTCCAACACTCCAAGAAGCGCTAGGTGTGACCATATGACTATATTCAATGATACTTCTCCTAACACTATGTATTTGCATGACTCTGAACTTCAACATTATCGGGATGTAGAATCAGGTTGATTTTCCTCAAACTATGTGGCACTTGCATGCACTGATACCTTTTAGTGTTCTAAATCTTTGGATTCAACTCCTTTTAGAAAACTTATAGTATCTGTTTCTGAGAGTCTATCCTTAAAGCCCCCCTGACCAAACGTTATTTCGTGAACTCTAGCATCTTCTCCAGTATATTAACCCAAGACTTGGCTTTCCTTGCTCAATTATATACATCCTACATCAACTTCCTATTTCTGAGGCAAAAAGTTGTCTTAGAGACCTCATCCAACACTTGTAAAGGAAAGTAGGCCAAGTTGACATTGGATCTGCATTCCCTTATTCATATAGGCACCAGACACAGAGTACAGAGGCATAACAAAACAAAACTAGAACATACAATGCAACACTCCATCATCTACAGACAACCAAACCTTTTCGTCTGTCACCCTTCTTTCCCAGCCAGTACAATTAAAAAGGAAAAACAACCTTTAATCTAGTCATGAGTGTGCACCTTTATTACTTTATCAAGGTGTTCATCTGTTCTTAAAACTTTTGGTTTTACTGACACACTTGACTAGACATGACTATTCACGCTTGCGAGGCATGACAAACCCACAACCTCAAGTCATCCTAAGGACGAACTGTTCTGATACCATAAATGTAACACCCCATTTAATTAATAACGCTAATTAAAGGAATGTCACACAGATTAGTATTAGAAACAAAGTTCTGGAGTGTAGACACTACTCCTCACGATTATCCAAGAGAAAACCCAAATAAGAAAAGGGCACACTACGATGCCATAACAAAGTATAAAATATAAATCATCAACATTTAGAATTTTAAGCCTAAAGACCAGCGGTACACGGGCCATAGCCCTAAAGGAAAGTCCAAGTAAACCTAGATCCCGTCCAAGCAGACTATGCAGCGGAACCTCCATCATCCTGATGATTACGGGGAGTTCTCACCTCTGCTCACATCAACAAGTTGATGATCATTACAAAAGAAAAGACCACACCACAGAACATACAACAAACAACGGAAGGGTAAGCTAGAGCCAAAATTAGTTTTATCATGCAATCAGATATACTTTCACAGTCCAATATACATACATCATCCAAGCATGTTATAACCTTCCAATCAATACAATAAGACTCGACTCAACTCATCCGGATATATATAATCTGGTCGGATTCAGCGGGTGCTTGCACTTGTGGTAGATACCTCTGTTCACCCCCAAGCTGCTCACCTTCGAGCTATGTGTTACAAGTGTTACAATGAATCAATCCCTCACACACAAGGTTAGCCCTTAGTGAATTTCAGGCCTCCTGCTACTCTCACCACAAGATTCAATCCGCTCTAAGTGAGACTAATTGACTCCTTAGAGTGTCAGGATGCAACCTTACCTTGAATCCTTACCAAATTATACAGATGGGGCACCACCATGGACACCCACTAACAAGAGCCATGAAATCACGTCCCGACCACTGAAGCACGATCCTGAAATCCCACCTAGAGATCTCAAGGAATTATGCACTAACCCTCGACCATTCAGGCTCAAACAATCGAATAATATATATCATGCAAATAATCTCAGACAAACTTTTATAAACCATACTCATTCATATTCGAATGTAGAATCAATACCAACTCATCCTTCCCAAACCATGAATATAATTTCATCTCATACCAATATCATGCCACTTTAATTACCAACCATCTCATACATGCGACATGCCAAGGTCATGTTAAACTTATCAATCACAGACCATAAACCATTCTACTCATACCCATTCACCCAATTCATACTTTTAAAAGTAATTGAATCAATCCACAAGTTCAAGTTAAAGTAAGGAATTAAAATTCTGCTTAAGCTAGAAATTCTCGCTTAAGCTAGACTGATCTCGCTTAAGCTAGACTGGTCTCGCTTAAGCTAGATTGATCTCGCTTAAGCTAAAATCTCTCGCTCAGGCGACAGGGGTCTCTCGCTCAAGCGAAAAGCTTTCGCTTAAGCGAGATTGAAAACATAGACCACTTTGAGTTCTCGCTCAAGCTAGCCCATCTCGCTCAAGCGAGAGGCCTTCGCTCAGGCGAGCACTCGAAACCAAAGGGGGCGAGTTACTGCCATTCTCGCTTAGGCGAGAGCTCCTCGCTTAGGCGAGAGCTCCTCGCTTAGGCGAGAGCTTATCGTTTGGGCGAAATATAGCTCGCTTAGGCGTGCATAGCAGATTTCACCTGCTCTCACGTATGCCAAGCCCAAAATCTATCCATTAATAATACACAAATTATTTTCACACCATCAAAAGCACCTCAAATCATCAAGATCACCCAACAGAACCAAAACAGACACATTATTTATAGAAGCATAAAAAAAATCCTATCTTCCCATACCTGGAAAGGAGCTAATATCGGGCTTCAACTCTTAAACCAATGGGACCGGCAGTTCCAAGAGTAGATCTAAGAAGTGAATACGAGCTTAGTTTAGAGCTAGCTTGACCAAGATTGGGGCTAAACCCTAGCAGAGCCTCGGTGGGGTAAAGGGGAGTGTGAGAGTACTATTTCTGCAAGAATGATAGAAGTGAGAGGGGTTTGGCTGCCTTAGGGGCCTTGGACACCCTATGGGCCAGCCCAATTGGCCATTTGACTGAATCTCTTTATTTTTTAGTATCTCTTTGTCTAGTAGTTTTACTTTGTTGGCCATTTAGTAATAGATGTCACTGTGGCCACTCATTAATTGAAATGTGTTTTCGGATTTATGGAGTAATTTCATAGGATTTAACATCCTTATATAATCCAGTTGGTGGTGATAATGATGACACCTAAGTGGAACATCATTGCCATTGTTGGTAAGTGGATTTCAACTTAAGTTGTTTGATTTTATGTATTCTACTAGAGTATGAATATTTTAATTATTGTAGGGAATATGTCAAAGATTTGCCTTCACATTGAACACATTCAACTCTATAGTTGGTACATGAAGTGATGTGCTTTTCGGAATCAGGATGGTTTTATCAACTTAATTAGGTGTTGTTGAAGCCATTCTACGTGAAGAAGAGGATAAACTTGAAACATTTCAATGGAGACAAGACAAAAAAATTAGGTGTTTCGGGTATGGGACTGGACATCTATCTAAACACTTGGCTTGTTTCTTTTCTTCTTTTGTGTTACCTTCAATATTTTCTCCTTCTCCCGGTCAGTGGTGTAGATAATCAGGGTATCTGTCAATTAGGTTCCGATGTTTAAGTCAATAGTATCTCGTTCAGGTTTTAGTAATTAATGTTGTGATAAATGCGAAGTAAAAATCCTTACCAACTTACCTTGGAGTCCTATTTATAGATTTCCATATGGGCCTTAGATTAGTGTTTACTTAATTGAGGCCCAATTGCTTTTTAAACTTGATTACCGACTTGTTTACCTTAATTATAGAGATATGGTCTTTCTATAGCTACCGACCGATGTGGTCGTGCGTGTCACCTTCCTTGGCTACGACTTCGCGACCTAGCAGTTGGATGAGAATGGTAAGTCATGACCGGTGTTACCGAGGTCGTCGTTATACAACCACACTCGTTTGAGAATGGATGGTTTACTTTCAAGGAGAATAAAAGCATCCAATAAGGGTGATAGAGGACTATCTCCTAAACTTCAAGTGGTACAAATTTGAGGACAAATTCTCTTCAAGAAGGAGGGAATGATAGAGGACTATCCCAACATTCCATACAAGAAGAACTTGAAGATGAACCTTTACAATTTAAAGGACCTATGACAAGAGCAAGAAGCAAGAGATTGGAAGATCAAAAGTATTCAAGGCTCCTGATGCTACAAGCAATCTGAAATTCAAAGAATATGAAGATCATGACTTGAAGCACATTTGAAGGATAGTTTTTAGGAAAATTAGTTTATGTTTTTAGACTTTGGGTTTCCTCGGAAATTAGTTATGTTCTATGTTTTTGGGCTTTGGGCTTTCTTTTATAAATTAGTTTATGTTTTTATGTTTTGGGCTTGGGCCTTTTTGTAGGGTTCTCAGGTTTTCTTAAACTTATGTGCCTATATATAGAGGTACAAAAAATAATGTAGACACTTTTAGTCATATATTGAATTTGATTTCATTAAAGAGAGGATTCTCTTTGTTCTTGGCTTAGGCCTCCGGTTCTTATCAAAGATTAACATCTTTGAATCTTCACTTGACTTATCAATCTGCTAGATTGTGACGTTCTCCATCTACATCTTATTCCGCATTCTTCTCTTATTTATTCGTGTCGTACCTCTTGAGGATTCAAATTCAGAAACGATCATAATCTTTCCTGGATAGGATCGTATCAAAGGGTCTCAATGTGATTTTCAGTTAGTTGTTAACAAAGCAAATGTGGCGCAGGTGCACTCCGTCGGTCGTCGCGTCTTGCGACTGCTTAGTTGTTGACCTCCTATTATCACTTCAGTGAGATTGCCACATCAACTAGCCACGACTTCGAACCTCGATCGTTGGATTGCAAGACAACCAACGATGTGGCTTGGAGCACGTGGCATTGCGCCGATCAACGTTGTGTAGACATCTTTGGACGTCGATCGACTCTTGTGGGGAATCGGTCCCTACAATACAAAAGTAGAAAATGGTTTATACAACATTACCTTTACATTAAAATCCAAAGATAAGCACATGGGAAATTCATCACTTAAAAAAACTCTTCAAGGTAAGAACCAAAAACAAAAGTTTGATATTTTATCACACTCAGAATATCACAAGTCTAGGTGTATCTCATTATTAACTCTTTGGCAAGTGTACAAATTCGTTACAAGTAGTAAAATGGAAGTCCAAGTATCGTTTTTCCAAGGGATTTTTGTTCATTTGTCTAATTGTAATTATTTACTAATTTTAGCAATGATGTCAACATTAAATATTGGTTTAATTTAAGATAAACATGCAAAATTAATAAACACTAAAGTTATAGAAGAATTTAGGAAAGACTTCACCAAGGTTGGATTTCATGAACCATACTAATGCAATATTTCCTACACAATCTCTATCTTGCTCAAACATCCATATCATAAGCATATTAGCCCCTAATTCCTTAGAAGTAAGTTCTAAGTCAAATATGCCAAAATATTAATTCCTTAACTATTTTAACACATGACTTGCATTAAGATTTGATGTATAGAATGACCTAAAGATTACGTCTATTCCTAGAATCCAATCTCATGGTTGTTCTATCCAAGGTTAAGTTCCAATTCATTTCCCAATAATTAGATACAACCAAATAGCAAAGATTTTCATCATGCACATTAATAATTGTGATAGAACATATGAACAAAAACAGAGATTACATTGCATAGGAAAATTACAAAAAGTATAAGTTCATTACATCCAACCCCAATGAAAGAGGAGTTTAGTCACTCCTAGGCATCTAGAGAACAAAAGATGGATGAATTTGATGGAATGAATGAAGTGATTTGAGTTCTCCTTGCCCTAGAATGGCGTTTCTCCTATTTTTCCCTACTCATGTCGCGTTCCCACACTTCAGCACGTCAATTTCGTGTAACTTTCGAAACTTTAATCACTTCAGAAAATTGTTCGCTCGTTGGGCGAGATGACTTCCTCGCTGGGTGACCGGGGCTATCTCGTTGGGCAACTTGGCACTCTCACTAGGCGACAAGGTCATGACAGAACAACCTCATTTTTTCTCCAATCTTTCACTCTCCTATATAATAATCTCTAATAAAAACACAAAATATACCTAACCTAAAAGAAACCTAAAGACAATCTAAAACTTCCCACAAAACACATGAATGAATACAATTAAGAGGTCCAATCAAATATGAATAATAATTATTTTTCATACTTATCAAACTCCCCCAAACTTGCACTTTTTCATGTCCTCGTGAAAAGAAAACCTAATTATACATACACATAAAACAAAACATCCTACTTAAAAATGAACCAAAGACATATGATCTCATAGCATAATCCCCTTTACACATATCAAAGACAATTCACTTGCATATATCAAAATCAAGAAGATACGATATGGTGCTTCCATGAAAATCAGTTCTTCAATCCAGAATTAGATATGACTACCAACAATGAGAGTCACTAAGTCACACAAAAGTCGGTGTTTCCTCACACATGTGTTAGCCACACAATCTCAGGACTAGCATACCATAAAACCAATTCATCAAATTTTTGCACATCTCATTCACACACATTGAATTATATCAAAAGGTCTTTCTAGGCTTGAAACTTGGCTTGGCTACAAAGAATTAGGGTTTTTCATGGAATCAAATCATCTTGGAAGAGGAGAACAATTATATTCATAAACATTCATGAACATCCTTACTCCCCATATACAAACAATCCAATCCACCATATTTTTTCCATAGTTCAACCTCGTAATTTCATTTCATGCACCATTTTCATTAATTTGCCTTTGCTTTTTTTTTCATTGAGAATGTTGAGCTTTTTCAATCATCACAATTTAAGATTTTCAAGCAACTTCTCATTTCTCAATCACATATTTGCCCCAAACTTAATCTCAACTCATACCCATGTTCACAACATAAAACTTGTTCTTTTCTTCCATGGTGTAAGATAAGATAAAATTTCAGAAGGCTTAGGGTAAAGAAACAATACATCAAGGCTAAAAAAGGGTTCACAAATGGTTTCAAAATATGCACAAAGGTTAGCTATTTGGCTAAGCAGCTTCATTACATAACAACAAACAATTGTCTTTTTCATCCCTAACCAAGTGTGTGTGATTGCATTCAAAGAATCATGCAAAAATTAACTTCATAGAAATTGCAACCACATTACAACCACATTCAACACTCAAATATCTCATTCATTGAGTTAAATTTTACTCTGGATAAGGACTGCATAACATTGCAACCACATCAACACTTCAATCATTCAAAGTTGCAAGCAAATAACCAAAGATATTGCAAGGCTATATGAACAGAGATCACAATGTTATTACAAACATCAACACTAACATCAACTCCCAAACTAAACAATAACATCTAAAAAAACAAAGTATTAAACCCACAACAAAACTACACATCACTAAACAAATAAATAGAGTCTTAAACACAACACATTTAAACACAACACATCTCACGCATCATCATCAGGAGGAACCTCCTCCTCGACAACATCATCAACATCATCTCCACCATCAATACCATCATTATCCCATCCTCAGAGTCAGCGGAGTCAACAGCAGCAACACCCCCCACTGAGATTCTGGCCTGCCCCAAGCCAAGAAATATACTCATCAAATTGGGCACCATTCATCAAATAGTCATCTGGAGTGTCTAGAACATCCAAAGATAACTTATGCAAGTTGTCCATGAGACATCGTGTGCTACGACGAACTGCTTGTTGGCTATCGCAAATGTCCTCTTGTCTTGCAAACATTTTACCCATAGTTGCTTGGAAGGTAGCTTCAGAAACATAACAGGAGGCACGAGGTACACTCGGTGGACGAGGACGAGCAACATGTCTTACTAATTCCCTCTTATTTGTAAATTGTCTCAACAAACTCAAGGTACTAGAATGACTATAGATAAAGCCAACAAGACTAATTCCTCTATGAATTATCTTCTTTATCAAAGGAAGCTTTCCAATGTCTTCAAGCATCAAATCTATACAATGGGCAACATAAGGAGTCCAATAAAGATGGGATTTTTCTCTTCTAACAACTTACCAGCCAACACATAATTTCTCCCATTATCTGTTATAACTTGAACAACATTTACTTCCTCAATCTCCTCCACAAGGGAATCAAGCATCTCAAATAGTTTTTCTCCTGTCTTCACAAAGTTTGAACCATCAATGGACTTGACAAACATTGTCTCTACAGGGGAGCTCACCAAAAAGTTAATTAAGCATCGTTGCTTTCGATCAGTCCATGCATCTGACATAATAGAACAACCATGTTTGCTCCATTGCAATTTATGATCTTGCAACAACTTTTCCGTGTACTCAACTTCCTTGTTGAGAAGTGGAACTCTGATTTCATGATAACTAGGAACAGGTAAATTAGGTCCATAAGCACCTATGGCATCAATCATATCTTGAAAACTTTTTAACTTCACAAGGTTGAATGACAAGCCTGCTTGGTACCAAAATCGAGCAATATATTGATGAACTGAGGCCTTTAAATTTTTGTCACATGCCTCTTTGATGTTAGCTTGCCTTCATTTTTCCTTTCTTCTCTTCTCTATTGTAGCAGTTGGATTTCTACAAAACATATCCATTGGTCCTTTTCTTCCACCGCTATTTCTCCCTTTATCATTACTAGTCGTGGAAATTTCATCCTCATCTTCACTCTCATGGTTATCATTGGTTGCAGTATATCTAGGATTGATGGAGGAGCTGTATGCTTTTTCTTTGTATAATTTCCAAAGTTCTTCTCTCACATTTTTCAGAGTCTTGGTGCAAGCAGCAACATTGTCCTTCTTTGCCATGAGATGTTCTTTTGCTCTAGTAATTCCTCCTTTCATAACTTTCCCATAATAATTGTAAATAGTTGTATTTAAATTCGATTCATCCATCGGATGACAATGTTTCCATCCTGAGTCACTCCTATGGGATGTTCTTAAAGGATCATTATTATTGGCCATTATTATTGCTGAAAAATAATTATATTTTTACATAATAATTATAGTGAAATTAGACAAATAGAAAAGATAAATAAAAAAATTGAAAAAAAAACAAACTTGACGATGGCGTCCGGCGGCGGTGGTCAAAGACAGCGACAACCGGCGACCGACAACGGTGGCAGCTGGTGGCAGCGGGTGGCAGTGGCCGGTAGGAAAGCTTTAGAAACTTTTGGTTTTGAATAGAATAAAATAATGGAGAACGTAGAAAGTTTTACAGATAGGCTAGGTTAAATATGTGTTTAATGAGCCATGCTTAGTTTTAAAGAATAAAAATAGTAAATGAAATTAGGGTAAAAAAGTAAAATAATAGGAGAAGAGGAACTGAAATTAGGATAGAAAAGTAAAATAATAAGAGAAAAGGTTTCTGTATTAGGGTAGAAATGTAAAATAATAAGTAATTTGGACGTAATCAAATTTTTAAATTTATTAATTGACAACAGGATAAAAACACAATTAGTAGTTGAATGGCTAAAATGAGGTTGTAGTGAAGAAATTTGGACGTGGGTGAATATTAAATGGCTTAAATGAGGGTGGAATGAAGAAATTTGGACGTTGGGGGAAGTGGGCCAGAAGTGGGTCAGGCCCAATTTCAAATGTATCGGACCAATTAGGTTTAGGTTTTTGCTATCTTCTCCTTCTTCCTCCAACCAACACGCCGCACAACTCCTTTCTTTTCTTCTCCTTCTTTCTTCACTTCTCCTCCAACCAACACGTCACCACCGCCACCTGCCACGCAGAAAGCGGCCGCCATGAGCCGCCACGAAAATTTCGATTCGCCCCCACCTTGTTATGGCGGCTGGCCGGAAAACCTCTACCGGTTTCTGCCATATCGGCGCCATAGCCGATATTAAACAATATTGTTCACAACAAAGCAAGGAAGCAAAAACCAAGAGACAAGAGACCATGTATGAAACCTAATCTGGTGGGTGAACTCTAAAACATTTTTTTTTTGTAGAAAAATAAAATTTTTGGTCGAACTCGCCAAATCGGAACCAAACCCGCGAGTTTGACCGGTTCCACCGATTCTACCTCCGATTCCATGATTCTACAACAAAATGGAGTTTGCTTCTGAGTTAACTCGGAAGCACCGAGTAAACACGTAAACTTTGCGTAGTGATAATAGTTGTGAATACCTTTCACATTCTTTTAAATATTTTACAGCTTCTCATGGCATTCTTCATCAAACCTCATGGCTAAGAAAAAATAGATATCTTGTTGAAACCACGCACACAATTTTAATTCATGGAAAGGTTCCTCAATATTTTTGGTGTGATGTTGTTCTCACTACATGTTCTCTTATTAATTACATGTCATTTTCAGTTTTAGATAACAAATTATCTCATCTATTTTGTTTCCTTATGAACCTCTTCATCGCTTACCTCATAAATTTTTTGGGTCTTTATGTTTTGTTCATAATTTTAGTCTTGATCTTCATAAATTATCTTGTAAGTCATACAAATGTGTGTTTTTAGGATTCACTAGATCACAAAAAGGATATAAATGTTTCTCTTCTTTTCTTAACCATTATTTATTTTAGTAGATGTCGTCTTCAATGAATCTTCTAATTACTTTAAGTCTCATTATTCTTTGTATGTGTCTCTGTCTACTACAATTCATATTCATGTTATATATGATCCTCTTGTTATGTCTAGTCCACATCCACCAACCCTTTAAGTCTATAGTCGATTATAACATTCTTATCATCCACCAAATGACTCAATTATATAGCATAATCCTTCTTCCCCTCCCCCCTCCAACAATTGAATCTAAACTTTTCATTGCCCTCCATAAAGGTATATGCTTTACCCGTAATCTCTTTCCTCATTGGTTTGAGTTACAATAGATTATCTCCATCTTTTTATACTTACCTTTTGGCTATTTCTTCTATGTAAGTTTTAAAATCTGTAGGTGATGCCTTAACCTGTCCTGGTTGACCTTAAGTCATGCTTGAGGAAATTAATTTTCTTTAGAATAGTGGAACTTGGGAGCTCGTTTAGGAAATTTTTGGTTGGTTGTAGGTGGGTCTTTGTATCATAGTTTGTCGTGATGGTACTATTAATCGTCTCAAAGCTTTCCTTGTCGCCAAATGTTACACATAAATTTTTGGTTTGGATTATAGTGATACTTTTTCTCTTGTGGCAAAGATGACTTATGTTCGCTTATTTATAGCCATGATTGCTCTTCAAAAATGGCCTTTTTACCAACTCAATATCAAAAGTGTTTTTCTTGATGGAAATTTCTAGGAAGAAATTTATATGGAGCACCCTTGTTGCTTAGGGGAAGTCTTCTGGATTGATATGTCATCTCTGTAAATCTTTGTATGGCCTGAAACATTCTCCTAAGGTTTGGTTTGGAAAACTTAGCGTTGTTGTTCAACAATTTGGTATGATTCGTAGTGAGGTAGATCATTTGGTCTTTTTTGGTCACTCAAGTGGTGGGTCTATTTGAGAATATATGTTGATGATATTTTTTTATAGGTAATGATCTCAGTAGCATTTTCTAGATGTAATAACACCTTTGTCACCACTTTTAGACCAAGGATATTTGTAAACTCATATTTATTGGGGATTGAGGTAGCACACTCCAATAATGATATTGTTATGTCTTAAAGGAAGTATGCATTATATATTTTGGAGGAAGTTGAGTTGATAAACATAAATTCAATTGACAAACCCATGGATCCAAATATCATACTCCTACCTAATCAGGGGGAGCCTTTATCAAATCCTGAGTGTTGAAAGGGGGAGTTCGAGAACTCCATTCTTTGGTTTTTGATGATGCCCATCCTTTGACTAAGTCTAGATAAGCTAAATAAGTAAATTGAGTTTAGATAATGTTGTAAGCCAAGAAAAATGCTCTTAAAATCATCTTAATCTCAAGATAATCAATTAAGATAAGCTTCGACGCGAAAAAGATCCATTTTAAAATACATACCTACCATTGACTTGTATTAATTGATTAGCTCAATAATCTAATCAATTAAAACATAACACTTTTACAAAGTTAAAAACCTTAAGAACATTAATCGATTAGGACACTTTCATAATCGATTAATATCATTAATAAATAAAATTGTCTTTAAAAACTAGCTTTTAGACATGTTAAAGTGAGCCAACCCGGTTCACACAGGTTGACTCACCACGAGCCGGGTTCAAAATGAGTGAACCCAACCCAGCTCACTTTCTGGTGAGCCAGAAATTTTGTAACCCGGCTCAACCCACCACGGGTTGATGGGTTAAGTGGGTTGGCTCACCAACCCACCTAAAAAATTTTTTTTTTAGTAGTATTCAAATATTTAAATAAATTTTTAAGTAACCCATGAGATGACAATCATAGTAAAATCAAGAACCAATGTTTTGATCATACTCACCACTAATATATGAAAAATTATTTCAAAGAAAGTATCCATTAGTCTAAGAAAGCACAATTAATATTACAAATTTTTTGTCATGCTATTCAACAAAATATAAATAAAAAAACTATACATTTTCTTCATGCTAATTTAGAAAAAAAATGTTTATAAGATGGTTACTTGAGTAATTTACTATAAAGATTATAGTTAAAGATTAAAGTATCAACATATATATAACTTGACAATCAAATTAA
>Ga0209389_1000857_pt1 | contig 19628 bp, 10 predicted proteins | sample CowpearedBW_FD_187526 | JGI IMG/M metagenome (GOLD analysis project Ga0209389, IMG submission 187526) | Root nodule microbial communities of legume samples collected from California, USA - Cow pea red BW (SPAdes) (version 2) | ecosystem: Host-associated > Plants > Roots > Nodule | place: USA...
AAAAAGGGTAGTGTATTTGGCGCAATAATGATGCAATATCATTTCCTACATTCGTATTCTCTCCACCCATCTCAACCTCCTACAGTGAATCCAGAGAACAAATTATCTTGATATGGAGAAATTCTGTAATGCAAAAACAACTGTTTGAGGAAGGAAACAATTTCAAGATCTGTGGTTCCACTTCTACACTTCAATGATATAAAACATTGGTGGATAATATTGTTCCATGATTAAAGAGAAAAATAAGAAATGTGATGAAAAGAAGTTCCTACCATCTGTATTAGTGGAAGACTTGAAGTCCACCATGCCATGAATATTATAATGGTGATGTTACACAGCATGAAACAAGCCTTTGTTATTTACCAAGTCACTTGTTTGGTCAAAAAAAACTTGACTTTATGCCTTTGTAGGATCCGCACAAGCAATTTCTTTTTCACTTAAGAGACTATGACCATACCTATGACCACCAGGTTCAGACGTGATTTGTCTCCTCTCATGTTCTGTAGTGTCAGATTTGACATCTTCAACAAAATAAATGTCACCACCCTATCCTTATCAATAAATATTTTTATTCCTTTTCTTTTCTAAACATTTGCTGAACTATTCCTTCTAAGCATGCCTATAAGAATGGTTCTTTATTCCTTGCTGGTCTCTTATGCTGACGAGTTTTGGTCTAAAATTTTTCATCTGTTTTATACCCATAACATAACATGGAGTTTGTCTCTTCTTGCAGCTCATTAGACCAACAGAAAATACTCCTAGATACAAACAAATCACTGTAGTTTTTTCCATTATTTCAGAGTTTAGCTATTGGTAATATCTACTTGGTTGTTTTAGAGTGTTGTTCTTGATTGCTAAGTCTCAATGCAGTCTTCACAAGCCAAATGGAAGAGAAGAGAGGATAAGGATTAAGAAAGTAGAGTAGAGTACTAATAAAGGGGAATTCTGGGGCTACAGGACCAAGTAAGATGTTGTTACCTTATCCTCGGATGTGATGTGTAATTTGATTTCAGTCCTATCACTTAAATCTCCAAAGTTATAAAATAAAGTTTCTGAAGTTAAATCATTTCTCTGATGGTTCACCCGCTAATGTTTGGGACAAGAGAATGAGACAAATTCTGTATCTATAATTGATTGGGGTAAATAAGCAATAGCCAAAGCAAATGACCAAAAGGCATGAGTTATGAAAAAGCAATTGGACCAAAATCTGAGAAGATACGGAAGCATATTTTCCATTAATTACTAACAAAGAAAACATAGTACTTGTCCCTGTCATGTATAGAGGAAATTAATGTGATTCTACTGTTTAACCATGTAAATCAACGTGAATAGTCATTTTGATTTTGGCTATAAGATCCAAGATTCTAATTTTCTTACTTTGCCCTCCAAAGTCTGGTTTTCACACTGCATATTCCAAGAAAGGAGACTTTGGTAGAAAACTTTTAAGATTCAATTTTGACATTTAGGATGTGAAAAGAAGAACTTAAATGCTTAAACTTTTTACACAATAATAATGGAAAATGAGCTTTCACAAGCGGCTAATGCAACTCATTGATCTTCCTGCTCACATTAAGAACAAAATTATATCTCACCAATGTTATTGCAACATTTCAATCAATGCTCCGATCCCACACTCCTCCCTCGAGTTTTCAATAAATTAAAATAAACAAGACTAATGACATTGAGATGGAACAATTGCAGGATCTTTTAGACCTTCAAGTTTAGCAGAACAATGAGCATAAAGGTGGAAGATCCCAGAGAGTTTCACTGGAGTCCTGAACAGTTTCCATGTACTCTTGCACCCCATTAATTGCATAGAGTGAAGCTGATATCTGTCTTTCAACTTTCATTCTTTCAAATTCAGAAAGCTCCAAGTCAGCTACATCAGTGAGGCAATCATCAATCTTTGGTACATCCAATATTTGAGCAATGGGAAAACGATCAAAGACAGGTCCAAAACCCCATGAAGTATTGGATTGATGACCTGACCCAAAATCCTCCCTGCAATTGCTCAAATCTGGTTTATAAGCATCATCAAACAGATTTGAACTTTGAGGTGTCATGGTAGAAAGAGACTTCTCATTGTTGCCACTGCCATTGTTTGGATTACTATCAGTAGTTGTAGTAGTAGAAGTACTACTAGTGCTGGCAGTGCTAGTGCTGCTTAATCTTGGAGCTGCTGCATTATTAGCATTAGCATTAGCATCTTCCTGTTTCTTTATCCCTTTTTTGTTGTTAAGAAGATTCCGAATTCGAGAAGCAAGAGGGGAATCCAAGGACACATGAGTGATGAAGTTGGTGCGAGTGTTTGATCCACGAAGAAGGCATGCAGCTTCATCATAGGCTCTGGCTGCTTCCTCGGCTGTTTCAAATGTGCCAAGCCACATTCTTATCTTCTGAGTTGTGTCTTTGATCTCAGCCACCCATCTCCCTGAAGGCCTTTGTCTCACCCCAACAAATTTGTTGGTGTTGTTGTTTCTGCTTCTCCCTTTCAACTTTCCTCCTCTGCTGACTGCAATGCCTGATTTCTGATGCTGCAGGTTTGGTTGTTGGAACTGAATTTCCATAACAAATAATATTATCAAACAGATGGTGTACTTGAATGGTAGAACTTGTGATGAAGATGTATCAAGAAACAAGACAAGAAGATCAGAAGTTGTTTATAGCTCTCACAATGTTGATGGAAAGCTAGCTATTACTTAATTTTCCTGTTGTTGTTTGCAAGCTGTGAGAATATATATATATATACACACACACATAGGATTGAAAAAGGTGCCTAACTTTTGATGAAGCAAGTGGGATTAATATATAACATGCACATCATGGGATTTGTTAATTGTTTAACTTTTTGAAAGCATATTTAAAATTTGACATGATGAAGACAGGGTATCCTCTTCAAATTCAATATATCACCCTTTACTTTTCAACCGCCCCTGTGTATGTACGTATGTCTTTTTCTGGGCATTGCCTTACCGAAAGAGTCAAGCCTCAGTTTGAAAAAATGCGTCTGAAAGAGAATCAATTTGATGTAGTTTTAGTCACACCACTAATCATCTTTTTTTCTCAATAACAAAATTAAGTTAACTCAGTCCTAACAATACATCTCCCAACCCCCTAAAATGGCAAAAATTTTATTTAGTTCTAGAATTTTCTCATAACCTACCTACACCACGCAATTTTATCATCAAGTATTGTTTCACAACTATCAAATAAATCCCATATATGTGTGAAATTCCATCAATTTTTTAGAGAAAAAAGACTAATTACTATATAATGTTACAGACAATTTCACAAATAGATTGTGCTGTTCTTTAATCAAAATTAGACTTCGAAAAATTAATCTTTTGATTCAAATATTGATTTAATCGACTCAATGGTAGAAACAAGGGTAACCTTAGTTTTTCCGATCCTATAGTTAGATTCACTATTTTCAAAGTTAATTTTTGGATTAAATAGGTTTTTAGTCCCTTAACTTTATAAATGTATGAATTTAGACATTTTAACCAAATTTTGTTAAATTTATTTAATGTTTCAACTGCGTTTCTTGACTAATATTGAAATATAGATTTGTTAAATGATGTAAATAACTTAAATACTAACAGCAAATCAACTTAACAAAATTTAGTTAAAATAAAAAAATTCACACATTTTAAAAATTTGAAGATTAAATTGGACTAAAATTTTAAAAAAGAATTAATTCAAAATTTTACTAAAAATTAAGGGATAAAAATATATTTAACCCTTAATTTTTCACAAGAGTCACAATCTATATTATTGATACGTATAATTATTTCATTTCATTTATTCAATTTAAAAGTAAGACGAGTTTATCCACAATACCTTGTGACTAGTAAAGAATAGATTCTTATAGTTTTACATAAATATTAAACGTTAAAATTAGGGTTTTGGTTGATACAATTGTTTGTTTAAAGCAAAAGAAAAACTTAAAAAGAATGAAAGTTTTGTATTATTATTATTATTATTATTACTTTCCCACATCTTGAAACGGTCATAAAAGCATGGGTTTGGGTCAACGCCGAGTTTGGTAAACTCTCCGAAGGGCTACAACATAGATAAAAACCAAGTCTTTGTCTTCACTCTTCCCCACATTTTGCTAAGTCAAACAGTTGAAAGTATAGTAGTGAATGCATGAATGGGTGCCACGTGGAGGCCCCAAAATCATCCTTCATAAACAAACACATCATTAGAGCCATGCTTCCCACTACACATAACAACAACAATCTTTTCTTCATAATAATTAATACATTAAAGATTCACAAACATGCACACATATCTTATCGTGCGTGCTGCGTTTGTTGTAAGTTGAACCCCTCTTCTCACGTCACCAAGGACATTTTCTTCCCTCTAACATCTTTTATTCCTAGATTCTTCTTCATCATCTTTCAACCAATTCCAAGGTTTTTCGATATGTGTCACGTTGTCTTTCTCTTCTTTTCTTAATTCGTTGAGGACACAATTACCTAACCTAAAACAACTATTCACTTTAACTTAACCCTCCTACTATTTTTCCCTTTTCTTTTTTCTTCTTTTGCTTGGTTTTCAATTATGAAATGAAATTTGTGTCATTAAATATTGCATGCCACTAGAAGTTTGCAACGGATCTCACGCTAGACAAGAACGAAGATATGGGGAAAAAGACACAAGTTTATTTTACTAAATAAATTAGCAATCCAACATGGTAATGTTATCTTGGAAAATCTTTCCCATGTCGAGTTTTGGAAAATCCTCAATCATGTTGTCAATAATTTCATCCTTTAACATTGGTACTAAAAGTTGATTCAACAAGGTTAAGCTTCATTGATTTGTGTTAGATTTTTTTTAGAGAGGATAAGTCCAACCACATAAGAAATTAACACCACTCTTAACCCAAAATCTTAAGACAATAAGTTTATAGGCCTTGATTCTTATATAATACTCAACTTTCTCATTTTTACTCAATGTAAGACTTAAACTCACACTTAGGTTCTCAACAATTTAGATGAATAATATTATGGTAATATTGGTACTTATTTGAATATTGTAGATATATAAAAAAATATGAGATATATTTTTTATATATCTCATATTACCACAACCGTTAAAACACCCAACAAAATCTAAATTAAAATGTAAGTTCCCAAATGTTAGTGTAGAATTTTTAAAGCAAAAAAGGGGAAAAAGATGAACAAGAAAGAGTTAAAGTGTCCTTGTGTTCCTTTAATGGAAAATAGTTTTAAATTTTGAATAAAGAAGATAAGATTGAGGGAGATGCTTGATGTTAGATGCTTCAACTACTAATGAGGTAAAGGGGACCTTTAGATTTTGAATGAGAATCTTTCACAAAGAAAAACAAATAACTCAAACCCTCCCTCTCTAGTTTTCTATGCATCATTATCCTTTAGCTTCTTGGTACCTTATCAAATGCAACCTTTTGATGACTTTTAAAGTTATTATACTTCATTTAAAACTCATTTAGATTATTTTAAGGACCAAAACATAATCCCTTATTTAAAGTCAATGATGCATGCTCATGCCTTTTTTATGCATAAAATATAACATTTGGCACCCATATGTGATACCTACTACAACTACTTCAACTCTGAGTTCATACAAATTCAAATCAGTAATACTTAACCTTAACTAATTATGTACATGAATCATAATTAATATAGCCCCTCTGGTATGATTAGAGTCAAAATAGTTATCATTTTTCCCCAAAAACATACCAATATACCAACAAAATATAATATTTGGTTTGATCCATTGACAGTGATATTATATATATAAAAATATAAAGATAGATAGAGTGATTAAACTGTTCATCAAATTAAACTCTAAACTATAGAGTAAACTTTCTTGTCCAGTGAAAGAAAAAAGATAATAATCATTTCATTTCTTTTTTTTGCTGGGAAAGAGAAAAGAATCTACATGTTAATGAATGAGTGCGAATTTTTTTATGTGGTGGGTGAGAAACTGAGGAAATGGAGAAGTTAGTAGGCTTTTACTACCTGTACTCTCAAAATTTCTTCACGCACTCCTCAAATTTTTGAAATGACTATTTTACTTCTTTTTTTTAAATGATTTCTAGGTTACATGCTACAAATCTGGAACAAGTTTTTTAAAATTTCTCTAAAATTTCTGAAATAGGACAGTAATATTTTGACAATTTCTTTTTAACAAAATTTATTTTAAATGCAAACCAAACTTTTTTTTCCCTTTTCAAGTTAGGACAAACTTTTATTTCATTTATTGAGATACTGTCACGTGTGTATTGTCAAAAATTTATCAACAAAATTTTGTTAAAAAATAATTTTCCTTTCTTTAATGCATCAAAATTCATTGAAATACAAGGTTATCGAAATGAAATTTCTAGAAAGTACATATAATATCTCTCCAAACAAATTTTTTAAAATATTTGACATTAAATATCTTAAACCATCAAATGACTTTATTTCGTTGAATAGTTGAACTAAATTTTGTCTTAACTCTAAAATGGTTGTTAGAATGAAATTTTGTTGCTTGAGACTTACAACTGAATACAATGAAAATATGCCACTCAAGCTTGTTTTCAAGTTAAACAAAAGGTTGTACTGTTTGAGTATGAAATCAACATTTGAGCAACTTACGATTAAGTTATTTTATTTACGAGAATAGTTCAAATACTTAGATAAACAAATAAAACTTCATCACTTAAGTGACTAATCGTTAATTGAACAATCAAATGTTGCAAGATATGCAGAAACATCAAATTCAACAAAAGGGTCAGAAACAAATAAGTCGATTTAATCACTTTTTTTAATTGATCAAACAAATAATGAGTTCAAACTAGTAGATAAAAGAACTTAGATTTCTAAAGCTGGAAGGCATTTACTCAAAATTAAAATATGTATAAAAAATTATACAAGACAAGTCAGCCACTACGCAATAAAATTTGACTTTATAGAAGAGCTTAAAAACAGTTAGAAATTGAGAGAGAATAGTAAAAGAAAAAAAGACATGGACTTAAATCCGAGGTCTTGCATTAGATAGTTATTTATGCATCCCAACAATTTCGAAATTTATTTTCCAAAACGGATTTAGTTTTGGAAGTCAAACATTCCGGAAATCATTTTCCGGAAGCGCTAGGGTGGAGAAGAAATTTGATGAGTTGGAGAAAGCAATTGCCCTTACATTATAACTGGCAAACTAGGTAACAAACTAGTCTTATTTTCTATGCGAGATTTTACACATAAAGAGGATTGAATAGAGTTCTTTATTGAATGGACTGTCATTTAAAAAGACCTTAAACAATAATAGTCCAATTCTTCTACAACTAAAATATTTTTTGCTCATAAAAATTCCTTAATTTGTATTTTATACTTATCATAAATTTTATTTTTAAAATTTATAATTAATATGGTAATTTTAAATAAAACAAAGATAAGTAATATTTATTAAAAATATAAAAAAACGACTATTTATATAAAAATTAGAAGAAATTGAATGTTGTTTGTCCCGATTTCGGATATGTAGATGCAATTTTCTCAATATGGAACGAATATAATAAAATAAATAGCAAATATCTTATCAAATAAATTTTGACATAGTGGTTACGAGTAAAACTCATTTATGATGTAACAATCTCTTTCCAGATTATATTCTTAATTGAAAGAAATAGCGTTATAATTGTTTATCAGCACTCAACTCGCATAGATGCTGATTTCATGAATTTATCGGAAAACAAATTCTGTGTAATACAATGAATTCATTTATAAAATTGGATAAAAATTCTTGGTTTTCAAAAGAAAAAATGTAATATTCCTCTTCGAATACGCAATTTTGTCTAATTCATATTTTTTCCAGTTTTTAAAATAGAAATCAGTTAAACTCCATTGAATCGAACAATCGAATAAACTACAGAAGAAAAAACGAACACAAACTGTGAACTACTCTCCACCAGTTTTTCCGTAAAAGTGTAAGATAAAGATGGCGTTGTTTTCATAAACAAAAGTTACCCTTCGCTTCTTTCACTTTGCTACATGCGAATGAAATCTTTATACTTTTTTTTTCTTATTATTTTATGCAACCAAACGAATGAAGAATACTTTGAAAAAATCCTCTTTTTTCTACCCTATCAGAATATAGTAAGTGAAGATGAAAGGGGGTAAGCGAAAAAGGAAAGACGCATGCAGATATACAAATAAATTAAACTATGACAAACTGTTTCCAACCTCCAAAGAAAACGACCCATCAAAACTGTTACAACTCAAAATAAACAAAAGAATGCTATGCGATTTTTCTGGTCATGCCCCACCCCATCATCCAGACAGGATGTAGTCACTGTTCATTTGAGAACTCCTTCTGACTGTAACACAGTATACACATTCCAAACCAAAACTGTTTCCCATCCAACCAACTCAACACTGCTCTGCCTCTGCGACAAACCCATACCTCACACGAATCAGACGCAGCTGCTTGTCTAAGAAAAACACTCCAATTATGACCTCACAATGCAGCTTCTGAAAAGGCAACAATGACATCACATCACAATAGAGGTGGCATCTTCTGAAGGTGACCATATAAAATAACTAGGATGAGAGGATGGACTGAAGTGCAAGTTGCTGCTGAGGCTGCAAGGATGACCAGGTGGAAGCAAGGGTTGAAGGTGGCAAAGTCTGTTGTAGCTGCCTCAATAGATTAATCATCCGACTTACAGTTTGTTCAGTTGCCAGATCAGTTCCCGCACATAAAACCTGCACCACAGTTGATGCACAAAAAACAAAACACATTTTAGTATGGAAAAGTGGGGCCAGAATCTAACACCAACTAAAAGAACTGGCACTATAATACCTCAGCGAAAACTGCGACAATTTTGGGAAGATATTGATTGTTGGGACCTATGAGTTCTCTATCAGATCTGAAATTCAAAGGAAGTGCGTATCAATATATATATATATATAACAAATACCAAAGTCAACAACCAACAAAAAATAAGAGGCAGCATATATATCGGTAAATAGAAATCAATCAAAACATGTTTTGGATTAGAATTCCACCTTTCAACCATTGAACAAAGTTGGTCGTGCACAACCTTAGCCTCGATTAAATCACCTTTTATAGGCAAGCAACTCAGCCAGGCAGGAACAACCTGATACAAAGCAATAAACGGTTAGGTTAGAAATAAATCCACAACCAGAGGAGGGCTTTAGTCTAATCTATCATTTTACTCAAGGATTCAAAATGAGTGTCAGGACCTAATACCCATCTTATCCTAAACCAGGGTTTTCGGCCTAAAATGTTCAGAGAACCCACCAAATAAATGATAAAGAACAAATTATGATTAGAAAATTCTTCCACAATTGTGTGGAAGTCCTCTTCAGAAAAGCATCAATTACTGATAGAAGCAGAGTTTTCCTGATGTGAATGACTCGGACAAAGTCCTCTCTAAGTCTCAAGAATTTTGAACCGTATGCAAAATTAAATACCTTAATCATCTAGCTCAGGGACTGACTCAATTAGACACAGTAAACATATTATTAGGTTTGTCCGTGTCTATCCAGAAACCACAGGTTTTCCAGCATTACTAGAAAAAACATGCCAAAGGAATCCAGGGAGTAAATTCAGCAAAAGCTGAAAGACTCTCCTTATCAGGATCTGGATGAAGCCAAAAGACTTGACCATTACTCCAATGATAAAAAATCACCGTTATCATATGGCACAAATACTAAGCCAAGCAACATGACTACGTACCAACTTACAATTTTTCAAATGACATCAGGATCACAAGCAATATCAAGTAAACAGCAGCGTTTTAAAAGACAGCAGAGACATGGAGCACCAAAATGTAATATACCTGTGTCGCATTTATGCTATCACGGTGAAACTGGCATATCTTTCCAAGAGCTGAAACAGCATTGTCATATGCCATTACGTTATCAGGAAGTTGTGCACTTGGATGCCTTATCACAGCATCTAACCTTGAGAGTGCCTCTACAGTAGAGTAGATAAAAAATAAAATAAAAAAGATATATAGTTGGCCACGGCAAAACAGTCAAATGGTATTGGGCAACTAACCTCCAACAAGGGGTTTGAAAACAGATCCACCAAACTCAGCACAAACACCAACACCATAAACAGCAGCCTGCAAAGACATTTAATTATTTTGAGATTATTATTATCTCAAATTATATCAATATACAGTAACCGAGGAAATGAAGTTAACCTGTCGAACATCTGGATATTCATCATTGCAAGCTTCTAGTAAGAATGGAAGGAAAGAATCATAATATCTGTGCAACACAAAGAAACATGTAAAAATATAGAACAAAATCATTCCGAGTAAAGGGGATAAAATAATTTTGTGCTGGGAAATGTAGAAAATCCACACAAGAACGAAAGACAGGGGACTCCCACAAGGAGGAAGAACTTACTTGAGAGCAGTTTCACGACAGTGCTCAGCAACATCATCAAATATACAGATGGCAATTCTCCTTTCCTCTGAAGTTTTATCTTTACCCTGATATTGATTATCAATAGCAGAGGGACGGAATGGGATCAGAAAACAGAATGGCACACATTTCTAAGCTCGTAATTTGTGCAAATTTTAAAATGTGCACATTCACAAATATTGGCAAGTAGTTCAGTAGTAAATTAGTAATTGACATAATCTAAGTTATTTTACATGTGCTCTGGGAAGGGGGATCAGAACATTAGCATGTTCCCTTAATAAAACCCAAATTTCATACAAAAGCGTTTAAGGAGGTTGCATTGTTAGGATAGGCTAGTTCACATGGTATTCTCCACTTTTTTCACTAACTACATGGCCTTTTTTCCCCAATAAAAAAGGGTATACATAACAAACAGGACAAATGAATATCAACTTAGGAAAGAAAAATAATAGCTAGACAAGATTTTTTTTTTTTCAAATTAATTGCCATATGGAAAAATATTTCACAAAAAACAAAAAGGAAACGCCATGAGAGGAAAGAGACTAAAAAACAACTTACAAAGCAAGAACGCCAAAAATTCAAGAATAATTCGAGGTAGAAAATTAGTTCTATGTCAGTTTGACGCAAAACCAAACATGCACTCTAGCATCAAAGATTATTAGATAGACAGAAAAAAACTTACAAACATAGGGGTTATGTATGAGGACAGCTCATCAAAGAACGGCAAGAAGGATGTCTTGAATGTTTTTATCAAAGTTCCCAAGCAATCACCAACCTAGAACATAATGATTAAAATAATTGTTAGAACAGCACATAAAAAAGAATTAAACTAAATGACTCAGATCACAAAAACAGATTACTGAACATACTTGGTCAAAAAGATCCTCTTCTTGCTCATTTTCTTCCTTGAGTAGTTCTCTTTCTTCAGCATCAAAGTCCTCTTCTTTGGCCCTCTCTGCTCTTTCATGTTTTCTTGTTGAGCTGGCTGTAAGGACTTGTTTAATCTCATCAACAATACTCCGTACTTGCTTTTCATCTAGATGTGGTCCCGAGACCTGAGAGAAACAAATCCAATCCAACTTCAGTTTTAAAAAGCAGATTAGAGACAATAAAAAAAATCACTTGAGATTTTAGAACACCACAAAATAGCCTCAAATCCATGTCCAACCATGAGCACAGATGCAGAATTATATGGCAACATATAATGATTTGATTGCAGTTTCCTGTTACAAATCCACCCCATTTCCAAAACACAGGTAGAATAAACAATAACAAACAAGTAGTAAACAATTGGATAATACTAAAAAACAAAACAAGTATACTTCAAATTGTCATTCTACAGTTGAAAAATTCATCTGTGGCACACTTTCTTCTTTCCTGCAATGGTGTTTATCCCCTCCATCATTACACTTCTTCCACACCTTTTTCGTTTGTTGCATTAACACGGTGGTTCTACTTACCCCCACCCCATCTGGCTCACCACGTATAGGGAAAGCCTTGCTGTCCTATTTTTGCCTTCAAATTTTGTCCTGTCATTAGTTAAGAACTATGTAGTTCGTATTTTCTTAGGATGTGTGACTTATGATCATAAATTATATTTCTAATTTGAAGAGGAATGAATAAACTGTATTTTTACGGAGTTTGTAGGCACTGTCTACAATGAGTAAGAATAGCTGAAAAGGTAGTCATCCCACTAATGCTATTTCCCTTTATATTTAAAAAATGTTCCCAAATTATTCAATCCAAATATGCCATATCTAGTAATATACAAATTCTACTCTATGTAACATTCTTTCAAGGTATATTGTTACTTAAGTACCAGAACACACATCATGGACAAAATTGTCTCTCCCATAAACTATTTTGGGTATCAAGTTCACTCAAATAATTATGACAGACTGTAAATAAGATTGTACGCATCAAAACTGTTACATTTCAGATATAAAGATGACTTTAAAAATCTTCCATCATGATAGAGGGATGTTACAAACCTGTATACATTCATTCAATGCGTCCAACATGCTTGCACAAATTTCTACTTCTGGCTCCTGGAAAACAAAATATATATTGATACAAGCACACCAAAAAACTGCAGTGTGGATTCCAAATTACCAGAATAATAGATGGGCAGGATTTTAACCTTGTGTAAAGCCTCCACCAAATTTGGTATGATATAATCAGACAACTGCTTTATGTAAGTCTCATCACGACCTTGTGATTGTCCCTTCTCTACAGCTGATTTCGCTGAGGTTAGCAGTTCTGGCATGGCTACATTAAAAAACAGGCAAGTGACATTTAAAACAATCATTAAGGGTACTGGAGGATATAAATAAATAAATAAAAGATCAAGAAAATACCTGAAACTGCTGCCTTCCTAACTTCTTCATGGAAGTAAAATTTAAGAAGTGGAACCAATGTGAAAGCAACCTAGATGATTTCACAAAGTTAGCCAATAAAATATCCAGGACTGGAAAATGCCAAATAAAATATAAAACAAAATAAACCTGGTCAATCCAAGGAAAAAATCCTTCCTTCAACTCGTCAGCATAGCAACATAGCATGTTACAAGCAGTAGCCTTCTCCTCCAAGACACTAGTCTTAATGCCTATCCTTTTATCCCCAAGTGTAATTGTCTCGATGCTACAAGAACAACAGCCAGATACAAAAGTATTTAAAACAGAATCAATGCATCCATACATAAAGGTCTAATACATGGAAGTCTAGGAAATTATTTTTTCATACAAATGGAAATTAATAAAAGAAAATATCATATGTAGCTCACATTATCATAAATAGATAAAAATGTCTTCAAAATAAAGACTGATGTAGAAGCTCAAATACAGGGAAGGGCATCCCGAGGAAATGAAATGAAGAATGAATTGCATATCACATCATACTAAAACCATAGTTGTCATTCCTAGATAGCAGAGTGGAGCACCCAAGCCTAAAAGTGAGATAGTGGGGCAATGGATAGCCGAATGACCACCATTCTAATATTTTTATGAAATTTATATACACATTATTTTAGATGTTTACATGTATACTGATTGTCTTATCTAACAATATATGTATATATACTGCTTAGTAATATTTATATTATTTTTTATCTGTCACATATATTGTGCATATTTCCTATTATTACTATATTTTTTATTATTTAGCTTATTATATTATATGGTAAGTTTGATTTAGTTTTTATTAGTACAATTAGTTAGTTTATATATCCATTACTACTTATTTGTATTACACTATATAATATATAATTATATAATATTCTACTCTTTATTGAGTTTACTAGATTATGTGATAATGTAATTATTTAAAAGATTAAATATATTTTTTATATTTTATTAATACTATTGCATTTATTATTTTTTGGTTTATTATATTACACTGTATGTCCACATATTATAAGTTTATAAGCAACCGACCTAAAAATATGATGCTGGACCCAAATTGAGGACCAAAGCCCAACAGAGGAGAAATGAGAATACTAAATCATGAAACCCTAATGACCCACGACCCACAAGTTAACATAAGAAATGGAAGGTTGACAGCAGCAAAATGGAGGTCATGAACTGCAGTTTTTAGTACGGCTTCAAATCCACAATGCAACAAAACACTCCAGAAGCCCCAATGTGGCCACCCAACCACAGCTCCAAAACATATCACAAGCCTCACCACCATTCCACCTTGCTATACCACTATCGCTAACACAGGCTAAAATAAGGTATCAATAATTTATGAACAAGAACCGAAAACGCACCTGTCATCATCTTCGTCAAATTCAGTATCAGAATCCGCAGATGTAATGGTCACATCAGGCTTAAGTTGTGCAGACTGGATCAGAGGAGGCATCACAAAACCCATATATGGGAGAAAATCCTGTCCAAGGCACTTGCAAAGCCGTGCCCATGCCTGAATGCATGGAAGCCAAGTGAAAATTTGAGATTTATAAGAATTTTAACTAGAAGGAAAAAATGAATTATAGCCAAGTTGATGGAAACAAGTGGTAAGAAGACTGTACTTGTAACATGTAACTAGCAGTTGGATCATCAGCATCCAGTTGAGACTGCTGCAGAGACATCAAGACATCCATGACCTGGTAAAGGAAAAATGAAAACTATATATTAGCACAAAGAAAGTGAACAACGATTCAAGTAAAGAATATAAAATTACTACTTCTACCAATAATATGAATTTAAAAAGAAAAAAAATCAGGACTAAGTTAAAAATTCACCTGTTTGGCATCGTCCCTGAACTTCTCCTTCCCAACAGCCATTCCTACCAAACTAATGCACTCCATAGCTTTGGCTCGGAGCATCCGATTAGATTTATCATTTGCATTAACCAGAATAGCTTTTAAGTATGGAATCACAGCATCATAATACTTCTGAAAGTGCTCCTGTCGTCACAACATTCTTATATATTAAATATAAAAGTTAAAAGCATTGCTACTGCAATGGAGAATATTAGCTACGCAAGTACCTGTGAAGAATCTGCAACCGATGCTAAGGCTGTCAAAGCCCCTTCTTGAACCATTTGTTTGCCATTCTAGAACAAAGGCAAGAGAAAGAAAAGATAATCATATATTTGTACACCGACCATCCCAAAGGCATCAACTATTAAACGTATATGTTAAATATTTATTATTTATCAAAAAGCACTCTCACACAATGGATCAAACAAAAGATCCGTAAGATGCATACAATTAAGAAACAAAATAATAAACAAACCTATGTGAAATATTGCTTTAGCTCAATTTTAGGAAAAGATAAAGCAACAAATCACTCCAGGAAAATAACTATACTAAACATGCAGCAGGACAAATACATCAACAAGCATGTGAGACTTAGACACTCCTTAATATCCAAGTCCCAATACAGCACCGCCCCTAAAAGCTGATGTTCCAATTGCTTACACTTCTCTCAGTGACACTTCACACTTTATGGTTGTTATAATCTTCAATGGAGGGTCCTTTCCAAGACAACAATAACCTAACTATGATACCAATTGGTAAGCAACCAAGTACATGGGGAACCCGTTCTTAAAAGCTCAGTAAACTCTTGAATACTCAACCAACCATCTCATACTACACAAATATAAGACTTACATCCCATATCCAAGTTCAGACCAAAGACTACAAAAAAAGAAACCAAGGAGAATCCAAAGTGTGATATCTGTTTCCAACCACAAAGTCCAAACAAGGAAAACATCATACATGATCTACCGAAAGATAATATTATCAAAATTCAAATAATTGAAAATTTTCTCCCTAGCTAGATATCAAAATAAGTCAATACCTGCAAGAGTACCAAAAGTTTGCTCACAATCCCATCTAAGTAAGGTGTTAGAATATCAGGGGTACAATTCTCAGTGAAATTTAGCACAGCAGAAGCAGCATGAGCCTGTAACAAACAAATAAAAAAGTGGTGAATAAGAGTACTGAATTTCTGAATAAACCAGAAAATTCACCCTGGCCATTTAACTTTCTTAAATGTAAATGTTTGTTAAGATTATGAAAAGCCTCTGCACAAAGCCTTGAGATAACTGAGCAGACTAATGGCAGTAACTACTAGGTTTGCATTAATATGTGATCACCAGAACCTATAAACAAATAATACTTGAGGTAACACAAGATGACAGCTGCATGACTTGATTTATTACAATGGCAGACAAGGTACCTAATCCAGACAAAAAACACAATAACAAACCTGAACTCTTGGATTTTGAAAATCATCCATCGCACCCGCCAAAGCAGGAAGGACTAAATGGTGAAATTTAACCTGCAAATCTGGCCCCAAATCCGTGGACAACTGCCCAATCGCATTTATAGCTGCCCATCGCACTCGAGGATGGGGGTCACGAAATGAATTTAAAATCATTGACAACACCTGTTCCAGATTCTTTATCATCACCTGCACCATCAAATATCACATTCTTAGAGACACAACAAAGTACTCGGGAAATAATTTTCTTCCAGCTCATCATGAACATTCATACACTCAACTGTTCGGAACAAAGACAGTTACAGAATCCCTCATACCTTGCTTACAGTATAACATGCTGCACTTCGGATTCCCATCAAAAAGAAGTATTATAATAATATTAATAACAAAGTAAAAAATGATGAATAGCATACCAACACGAATCATCAAATACTGGTAACCGTACACAAAGGTTTAAACACAAAAGCACTACATAAAAGCATGGGAACAAACATAGATGCAGAAAAGCCTAATAAATAGTAAAAATATCAATTATGAATGGCCAGCAGAGCAATAACATATACTTTCTATCATCACCTACACTACCTAAATCACAATTTAAGTGAAAAATGACCAAAGACATAAAGCATATTTTTTTACTGCAACTTATGAAATTCATCCACACAGCATAAAAAACACAGGTCCAAACATAAAAGCAAGAAAACTCCAAAAACACAATCACAATATCCTACTAACAGCAAAAATACCAAAGCAAGTGGTGATACCTTCGAACAACCCTCCGCGATCTGCGCAAGAGCAATGATTGCAGCATGGTGCTTTTCCCACTCAGGAGCAGACAAGTAAGTGGGCAACAACTCAGAAGCAACAGGCACTATGGTGTTCCCGCCCAGCGCAATCGAAAGCCTATCCAAACATTCCTGCCCAAACGCATAGTTACTGGTCTCACCAGCATCCTCTTCCTCGTCCACTGCAGCGTGCCATGCAGGAACATCCTCAATATCCAGCAACAAATTCAGCAAAACGCCAAAAAGCTTCCTCACAAACTGCGGCAACTTCCTCATCATCCCAGGGGCGCGTTCCCTGGCCTCGGCGAGAGTTACAACAAACTCAATCGCCAAGTGCCGCGTGCCTTCCTCCAAGGCCTCGGCTTCCGCAACCTGCAGCATGGAGCCGACGACGTCCACAATCTGGCGCCGGAGGAACCGCGGCTCGGTACCAGCGAGCTCGATGAAGAGCTCGAGCGCCTCCTGCGCGACGGCCTCCTGGCCGGAGTTCAGTGCCTCGGTGAGCGTCTGCATCATGAGAGGGAGGAGGTCCTGGAAGCGGTCGCGGTCAGAGGAACTAGTGAGGCACTGGATGAAGTTGATGGAGGCGGCAAGGGCAGCGATGCGGACGTCGGACGGGGTGGAAGAGTGGAGACAGCGTAGAAAGACGGAGTGGAGAGTGGACAATTGAGGAAGTAGGGTTTGACCGATGTAGTGCGCTAATTGGGCGAATATGAGGAGGGAGACTTCCTGGAGCCTGGGTTCGGGGGAGGTGACCCACTGGAAGAGGAGGGGGAGGAGGTTGGGCCAGGCGGAGGGGTCGTCGGGGAGAATTGCGGCGGCGAGTTCGGAGATGGTGTCGCATAGCTTCTTTGCGATAGATTTGATGGGCTCTTGTTGGAGGGTGGAGAGGAGGAGGGAGTGAAGGGAGGAGCGGCCGGCCGGGGAGAGGTGTGGCCAGAGGAAGGAGTCCTGCTGGCGCGTGAGATGGCGGCGGAGGAGGATAGCGGACATGGTGCGGGTCTCCGGTTTGGGGGCAGTGTGGAGGAGGTGGGCCAGGCCGAGGAGGAGGGATTCCGGGCGGGCCTGCTTGCAGAGGTTGAAGAGAGACTCAGCCTGAGAGCGCTGGTCGTTGGAGGATGACATCAAGTGTGAAATTAGGGATTCCAGATGAGTGGTATCCGGTCCCAGAATTAGCGCCACTTGGGCTTCGTTCTGCCTGGGATCGCTGGCCATCGCTGTCTGTGATTTACCGATGAAGAATTGAAGAACAGAGGAATTAACGGTGCGAGAAATTGAGGAACTGTGCTGTGGAGCGCAGAGAATAAGAGTGAAGAAAGCGAGGGAAGACGAAAAACAAAGGTGGAACGGCAAGGGTTTGTGTTTGAGGGAGGGATTTTAAATGGCGGGATGGGTTTGGATGTCAGGTTTTTTGCCCTACGCTTTTTTACAGTTCCAATGTGGTTGGTTTATCCTTTCACCTGTGTGCCTCTCCAACGCTTATCTCATATACACTGTAGTTAGTAACACCGGTCTCAAACCCTATTTTATAACCTTAATCATATCATATTCGTTACTTCATTTAGCAAATAATATCAGATTACACAAATAATAACACAAAATAAACTTATCTCTTTCTTTCTTTTTCTTTTTTTTTTATATTTTTCATTTATCTATTATTTCTTATCAAATTTCATTTTTTCATTTTTTATTTTTCAATTTTTCATTTATCTATTATCTCTTATCAAATAATTCTATTCATTTTTTCTTTCTTATCCTGCAAGCCTCAATTAGTTTATTTTCAGTATTCATCTGTTTATATTTTATAGCTATATCATATATTTTAAATGAATATTTGTTTTGTTAGTAACTATAATTATATTATTAATTACATTTTAAAAGGTAGAATAAGAATAATAATTATCGATAAAAAGAGGAACTTTTTTTATATATAGTTATTGATATCGTATATTTTAAATGAATATTTGCTTTTTTTTCAAACCATAAATATATTATTAATTATAATAGAAATAATAATTGAGGATAAAATAAAAGAATCTTAGTAATAGATTATTATTATTAGAAACGCACATGTATTATTTATTTTATGATAACAAAAAATAATATTTTTTATTTACTTTATAAGTATTTTTTTATTATAAATAGTTATTTAATTTAAAAGTAATCAAATGAAAAAATAGTTAAATTCAAAAAATAAAATTGTAACATAATTATTTTAATTTAGAAAACAATTATTTAAAAGATAAAGTTAGAAAAAATATATATATTTCCCTTTGTGTACTGCTATATTTATGTATTTATAAATTATAATAGAACCAACATATTGGATTCATTAACTGACGGATACCATTTTGCTTTTTCTTTTCACAAGCTTCTTTGTTTTTAAAATTGCTATTAATATTTATTGGATTTTGCATTCAATTTTTATTGAAAAAAATGGAAATAATCTTGTTACCTTATTGCGATTGATTGATCCTACAAAAAGCTATTGGGATTGATTGATCCTATAAAAGGTAAATTGTTATTTAATGCTTCTTCTTGTCAACTCATCTTTTGGCAGATTTTTTTTTTTTGTGTAACTATTCTCGGTTTCCCCTAATTTTTCTCAAGTTTAGAGTTACTTTGTTTCTCAAATTTTAAAAAGAAAAATGTGTGACTTGGTGAAATGCTAATACATGTTTAAGGAT
>Ga0209389_1000868_pt1 | contig 19561 bp, 12 predicted proteins | sample CowpearedBW_FD_187526 | JGI IMG/M metagenome (GOLD analysis project Ga0209389, IMG submission 187526) | Root nodule microbial communities of legume samples collected from California, USA - Cow pea red BW (SPAdes) (version 2) | ecosystem: Host-associated > Plants > Roots > Nodule | place: USA...
TATCATACCTTATCTTTATTATTATAGGAAATTTTGTCTAGTTTGAATTGTGAATAATGTCATTTAGAAAAACACATTTACAGTCTTTTCTTGATAATCTTAATAAAAATGTTTTATCTCTTTTTTCTTTAGTTCACTTTGATATTTGGAATCCTTCCAATTTTAAATAGTGTTACATTTATTAATGATTATTCTTGATGTACTTAGATTTAGTTAATGAAGAATCAATCAAAAGTGTTTCTTGTGCGGGGTGTTAGCAAATACACTTTTATACCTAAGCGAACAAGGAGTTTTGCTTGTGCATAAGAATGAATAGGATTTGATGATTGAAATCCCCTCACAGTGGTGCACCTTGTTCAAATAAAGTAACATCTTAGATAAAAGGGTAAGTGCAGAAGTATTTTTGTTATAAGGATAAGATAGGAATCCAGATCCCCGAGTTTGGGTTGTCGGAGGTAGGTTGGTTATCTGCGGTTACCATGAGTTTGGGAAGATCTCTAGTAGACATCAAGAACAATGTTATTCCTTGGCCCATGTTTTCAAATATTGTCTCAAGTATGTATAGACATTGAAATAAATGGAAGCCATACAAGTGTATGGAAATGAATTTGCTGAGGTTTCTAATGCTGAGTTTCAATATTCATTTTATTTTAATACTAATACATTCGCCATCATTCGTTTTATAATATGCCACAGCGTTAAATGTTTTTCTTTCCTACTGTGGAATGATTGCAGTAGGGATCTTAAATTTTGTTGAGATGACTTGGTAATAACTAATTGAATGGTAAAAGTCATGATTGTATTGTGTCTTGTGTAGATGAAACGAAAGGATACAAGCATTGATAAGGTATATGATGCACGTGCATTAAGAGTAGTTGTGGGAGACAAGAATGGAACTTTACATGGTTCTGCAGTTCAATGTTGCTATAGTCTTCTTGACATTGTACACAGGTAAGAAAAAGATCAAATTTCAGACTATTTTTAATTCAACAACCTATACATAAGTCATTAAATGCAATCACTGTGTAAAGATAGGCATAAAGTTAATTTTGACCTTTTTTACATGCAACATGGTGGTAGGTTTTTTATATATATATTTTTTTTTTGCTTAACTAAGAAAGAAATCCATAATAGAATTAAAGATGCAGCAAAGAAGCAGAGGAGGATAAAATATTCTCCTAGAGATAAAACCATGAAAAACACATCAACTAAATTATTCTCTTCTACATTTCCATCATTTTTTCCTTTTCAGTTCTTTTGTGGACTATCTGTGAGGTGGGTATGAACTTGTGTCCTTATTGTCTGTTCTTTAAGAGTAGAAGGTTAGAAGTATAGATTTTATGGATCTTTTTTAATCCATCGACCCCATTGTCCCTTGAAAATGGCTCTAAATTGATGTGTATATTTTATCTTTTATTATACAGGCTTTGGACTCCAATAGATGGTGAATTTGATGACTACATCATTAATCCAAAGCCTAGTGGTTATCAGGTTAGGCTTTCATGTTCATTTTTCATGAACTAAACTGAATGATATTTTTCTTTTAGTCGTGAGAATTGTGCTCATGATTGTATTAACTTGTTAATATTGCAGTCCTTGCACACTGCAGTTCAAGGTCCTGACAGCTCACCTTTAGAAGTACAAATAAGAACACAGGTGCTAAATTATTTCGCATATGGTGTAGAGTTACTTGTTTGTATTTTAGTTCATATTTTCATTTATCATGTTGCATGATAGAGGATGCATGAGTGTGCTGAACATGGACTTGCCGCACATTGGCTTTACAAGGAAACCGGAAATCCATTTTTGTCCATAGACAGAATGGATGAACCTGAAACAGAAGCATCCTCCTATTTCTCCAAAGATTTAGAGGGAGGGAATTCATCAGATATTTTATTAAGTAAATATAAGTCATTCAAGGCTGGACATCCAGTCCTCAGAGTAGAAGGAAGTCATTTACTTGCTGCTGTTATCATCAGGTGCATGACTTTCATTTCAAACGGATGTTAAATTATAAAAAGCTATCCATACTAATTGTCACTCGTGTTCATTATCTCTTCAGTGTAGAAAATGATGAAAGAGAATTACTTGTTGCTGTGAGCTTTGGACTAGCTGCTTCTGAAGCAGTTGCTGACAGAAGATCTTTCCATGTCAAGCGATGGGAAGCCTATGCACGACTATTCAAAAAGGTTTGATACTTAAATTAACATTTTTAATTAAGCGATGGCTCATGATAAATGGTTTGTGGAAAGGACGCATTGACTAGTAACACCTTCTGAGAAGATGGATCACTATATGTGACAGTTAAGCTTATTGACTAGCTTGCTACATGCTGTATTGCTCTCTCCATGACCAGAACCTGCTGTTCTGTCATTTTTTCCTTTGTATAGTATTTTTAGTTTTACACTACCTGGGTCAACTTGCTTACTATTGATATGCTTCAGGTATCTGATGAATGGTGGTTTGAACCAGGACATGGGGATTGGTGTACTTGTCTAGAGAAGTACATACTATGTCGAGATGGAATGTATCACAAGGTATGTTTTTCTAAGAATATAAACTAACACTACAATTTATCTTATTTTGACCTCAAATTGTGTTTTGGGTATGAAAACCCATCCTTTACGTACTGGCCGTGTTATAGTTCATAATCTCCCACATGAGCTGTAAATGTATCTGTTGGGAGCCTTTTGCGAATCAATACTTGAAGGTGCTCAGTAATTACTATTGACTAAGTTCTCAGTAATCCAGCAAATTTGTGTAGAGCTCATTCTCCTGCGTTGACTAAATGCTCGATAAAATATAAGGAAATACTTCAATTTAGGAAACATCATGTCCTCAGGCAATGAAGAAAAATATTAAAATCAAATGAGTTATACAACTAACTAGCATTATATTCTGGAACATAAATAATAGAGTAGTACCGTTCTGAATTTTTTTGTTATTCCTCTGTATCCATATTAGTCGGTCACATTTTTTAATTTTTCATCATTTATGTTATTCTATATCATATTTCTAGTTTTAAAGATAATGGTTCATGTTATTTAGTCTCTATGATGTTTCGAATGCCACGTGATGGATAATTTAGAATTTAGTTTGCATTTGTGATGTAAAACTTTTTAATATTGCATCATAAAAAACAATATATTTAAATAATGTTGATTTCTTTCATTACTGATTTTCTTAGAACTACAATGGGTTTGCAAACTCGGACTGCTGTACTGATGAACTTTATATTATTATTTGCATCATTTGCATCATTCGCAGCAAGACCAATTTGGGAGACTACTCCCAACATTCATCCAAGTTATCAATTTTACTGAGCAAGAAGAATCTGAATATTGGGCTGTTGTGTCGGCTGTGTTTGAGGGCAGACAAGTTAACTGGATAACATCTCACTCAAAATTTGACTTGGTTGCATCAACTTCTGCAGAAGCCGGCATCAATAACAAGGTATCTGGCAACCATCTTACCTCTCTTACACAGATTGTGCAAATCGAAAGTTGATATTTTATTTTCACCCCGCTATTCCAGTAGATTTGTGAAATGTGAATGAATGTTTCGGTGATTGTGTATGTAATTCGTCCTTTAGGTGAAGCTTTTGAGAACAATGCTTTCCTGGGAAGAGCAATTGCGATCTGAAGTAAGTGTCAAGCAAACAAAATACGACTCAAAGCTTTATGATCTTCACAGTTCTCTTGCGGAAGTGGTAATTATTTGTTGGCCTCATGGTGAAATTTTGAGGTTAAAAGCTGGTAGCACTGCTACTGATGCTGCTCAAAGAGTTGGTTTGGAAGGAAAGCTGGTTTTGATTAATGGACAGTTAGTACTGCCCAACACAAAACTCAAAGATGGAGATGTAGTTGAAGTAAGAATTTAAATTATTCTTTCTTTAAAATTGTAAATAATTCTTTATGGGTCGTGTGGGTTTAAAGTGGATGGGATAGAAATAATTTTTATTTTATCTCATTTTATTTTATTTGTGGATATGGGAATTCTTGGTGGAATAACTCTTAAAAATTCAAATGTGGTGCTTTAGACTAGATTCCAAGAATATGTTTGATAACCACATGTGCTATCATACAATTACTTTTTTTTTGTGTGTGGTTATTCCTATTTTTGGAACTATGGTTATTCACGGTATTCGGTATTAGGAACTAAGCAATAAACCACTGGACTTTAAAATTTTTTAAAGCTGCAATGATTGTGTCAAAAATCTTTGGTAAAGATGAGCAAATACCAGGGGAAAGGCTGTGATTTTTTTATTACTAATAATAGTTACAGTTGCATGGAACATTTACTTGACTGCCTTAAAGCAAGGACCAAAATCTACAACGACTTATCTATGGTATCATTGTAGTAGAAAACGAGAGAAGTTCAAACCAGCATCAAAAGACTAGCATGAGTGTCCACTAATAAGTCAAAGTCATTGTCATTCACCTTCTTTCCAGCAACTAACCCTTAAGCAATCTCCAACTTCTCCACTGCTACAATCCAATCAGAGCATTCAAACACTTGCATGTGTCCCATAGCTCAAGACTTTCAAAATGCACAGGGGTTTACGGATATTCTGTCTTAAAGTAAGAAAAACATTATAAAATACATAGAATAGAAAGAAAAACACATGACACTAACAAGGTTCACTCAAAAAAGATGAAGTACCATCATCAAAAACTGATACAAAAGGGCCAAGATGTTGTTACCTGCAGTTGAAGGATCATTATCACAATCCAACCTTTCTTGAACCAAGTTTATCTCCATGCAGAGTGACTTTCCAGCAATCAACTTGGAATACAAATACAGAACCCTTTTTGGGAACAACTGCGTGATACCAAATAGATAGTAAGTATTTGGTCATCACAAGTTTGAAACGAATAAACTAAAGACAGATGGATCCCAAGACATCACAACTTCAACTTCATACAAGCTTACAGGAATAACAACTTTGATCATGCAACGCCAGTCTCTATTACCTCGAAATTTATCATCTTCAGTAATTATCCCAAATGCTTCTGCAGTTTCACGAATCATGATGCCATGAATTCCTGTAAAATAAGTTATTTTACACTCCACAACTGCAAAAGCAGATGGACTAGGTATAGTCAGTGATAACAACTAGATATAGGAAATAGAGGCTAAAACAACTAATTTTTTCACATAGACACATATCAAAAGCCCAACTCTTTTTCTTCTGATGGACTGTGAAAAGGGTTATGCAGGAAAGAGGGGATTTCAAAGGCAAGGAAAAGTACTCATCAGGGAATGCTTTCTTGGACAAGAAAAGCAAACACTTGGTTTGCACCCTAAACCAACCGGCAGGTTACGCTACTATTGAACTCATTGCCATAATTTAAAACATGATCATGCAGAAAATCTTATATCAATCAGAGATATGACCAAATTATAATATATAAGTAAGTGTAAATCCAACCTTACAAGCTACTTTTGTAATGTTAAAATAGATTTAAAATTCACGTTCAATGGTCTTGATGAGATCTGTTGGTCCTGCTTTGTAAACTGTTATCGAATTGTTATCAAACCATTCACAAATATGTAGTTCCATGCTTAAGATGAAGATATGAACAAATTGTAATATATATATATATATATATATATATATATATATATATATATATATATATATATATATTTATGTATACACGCATACACTCAACATCACAAGCAGATTGTAATATGAGCTTTGTGTCTACTAATCAAAATCATTAACTCTTTCCATGAACATCAAAAATAAGCTCTGACAATTCTAGTACAGAGGTAACAGCAATTTTAACACACTTTTCAACGTACATAAAAGAATTACACATTAAAACATATTCATCTTTTGAGGAAAAAAAAAGGAAAATAATTGTCCTTATGGCCAATGATTGTCTAGGTATGCAACTTTTTCCTTTTTAATATAAGATTATCGTAGGTGTTTTTAACCCATTAGAAAGTAAAAAAGAATGTGCTCAAACCTAAAATGAAAGCACCATGTAGATCTGCACCTAGGAGACATTGAGTCAGTTGATTCTTCCTGCAATATTAAACAAGTTAATAGTCATAAAAGCCTCAAGAGGAAAGCAGCATAAAAATGATCACGAATTACCCTCCCCAGTTGCTGGAGAATCTGAAGACAAGAAACAGATTATTTTCAACTCGACAATAATTAAACAAGATGTACCCAGTGGATTTAAGAAGCGACGTTACGTAATCTTTCCACATTTCATGCATTGGCTTGAAAATATCGAATCTGCAAGCAGAGTAAACTATTAGGGAACAAAAGAAACTTCATTTTAGAAAAAGTGTGACCAATAAAACATGTACAAAACATTATTTGTACATAGCATAAAACTAAAATTCCCAAACAAAATGCTGAAATAAAAGATTCCTCAGAACAATATACATTATAACAATTGCAGCACTTAAAATTAACATTAAGGATCAACATATTGTCAGGAAGTGTATTTTTAACTTACTTTTGGAACTCCTGAGGAAGATATAATGATCCATACTTTTTCTGCTGTCTCATAGACATGTGTTTCTTAGAGCGTTTTGAATGGATTTGCAAAGCTCTGGTTTGAGAACCAGAAGAAAGCGCCCGTCTTTGTACAAAATTATCAAGAAGGATCGAGTTGTCAATTTTCATGTTTCTAGATCCTTGCATGTACTTTTGTGCAGCATCTCCCTTTAGAAGAAGCTCATGCAATATGCCATCAATCGAACCTCTTCTTTCAGAAGAAAACTGCAAAATAAATGTCAAAGGTGACAAATACAAATTTCCACCAATTTATCATTGGTAATGGAAAAAACTGCATCTTTCAAACTTCAAACTTGAAGATAAAGAAACTTCCGCATTCTGGTTAGATTGGGAGCAAAGACAGTTGTTAATTGGTTAAAAGGTGGCTTTTAATATCTGTGGAATTATTCCATGCATGCGTGTTTGTTTTAGAGTTAAGACGTTAGAGGAGATTAATTATTACGGATTTATAATGGAAAATTTTATCAGCAAATGCTTTGATTAGATTGTTTTTAATACTCTCATCCAGGACATGAGTTCCAGAATTACCTCACTATTTGGGAGCAGATTGCCATTTACAGGCACAGAAAGTTGGGCATATACAAGACCATCTTCATTTTCTGCAAATAAATAGTAACATCATTTGTCCATATATATTTAAGTGATAAGTTTAAAATATACTTCGCATAAAACCCTCAAAATAAAAAAAGATGAAAATATAAAATAAAGAAATTATATATCAAAGGATAGTATGACATTGAGTTTCCAGTACCTCGTGAATTGGTATGACCGGAAAAGCTGAAATTTCCTAAAAGGGGGGAAATGGAAATTATCAGCTAAATGTCAAACAAGATATTTACAGATATTTGCATCAGTATCATAATGCAGAATTCACAGATTAACTACAAAAACCAAGACACAGGACAAAATACTTCCAAATGTAGATTATAAGTTCTTATGATACTAGTAAAGAAAAACAAGTGCAAGTGAAACATTCTACAATGTATTAACTTACTACCGGCTGTGGAGAAAGAAGGAAATAAGAACTATCAACAACAGTAAAAGATGAATTACCTTTCTTGGGTGTGACTGATGATGAATGCAACAAGTGCGGAGAAGGATCTTCAGAAGTAGAATCCGTAGGAACAAGTGGTTTGCCATCTTCATTTATACTCTTTTTGTTTTTCTTTTCTTTTTGGAGAACCTCAGCTTTAGCAAAAGCTATTCTTCTCTCCAAAGCCTCCAATGTGCGTTTCCTTGAATCCGAATCCATAGACACCTACCCAGCCACAATATGATAAAAAAGAAGAGAGAAAAGGTGACAAACGGCCAAAATATAATACCGCAAAAGAATCATCAAATTAATATGTTCTCAAACATGAAAATGGAAAACTGCAGAATAAAGAGGATTCTTAGGCTGCCATAAAATTTCTGAGAAAAAACACACATGCAGAATAAAATCTAAAATTCCAAAGAGAATAAGTTTCCTAAAGTTAAAAAACATCAAATAAGGCTTTTTTTGTTGTGCTCTTCTGCCGTAGCAATCATAGTTAGCTGCTGCACGTAGTCTAAACCATTTCATTCAGAAGCAATGTAGCGCAGTAAAAAAGGATAATTAAGTAAAGAAATCGACAAATTTACAGTGTTTATTTTTCAGACAATTTATCAAACAGAACAAAGGCATTTGCCACTAATCAATTAAAAACATGAAACCGTAGATATAGCATGAAATAATTAGTGATATTTTGAAGTTTTCGGGAAGTATTATAAAACTATGACTAAAAGTAGTAGCAATAAGAGAAATAAGCCATGGAGGTTTCAAATGGAAATCATATAAATCATCAAAGCTTCGAACGCATACCGGAAACAGAGAAGGTCCCACGAAATTCAAATTTCGACTAAAAGAGCTTCTTCGCCGCGAAAATTCGATCAGATTGAAAGAGAAACACCGCTGCTCAGAACCGCCGCGGAGAACCCTAGGCCCGTGTCTGTTTCAAGATTTCTCGGTGTTTTTGTAGCCAAAAAAGGGAGCGACACTCTCTGTACCAGGTGATTTAACAAAAAGCGTGAGCGAGGATTTAAACGAACAAAGCAGAAAATAATTCTTTGCAGCTGAGAATACCTTTTATATGAAAGAGAAAAAACAAAACAAGAATCGATTTCTTTACCTTATATAGGATTTGGTAGGAAAGTATGATTTGGTGATTCTCTCAAATTAATTTTTATCCTTTCAATCAACAATATAAATTTGATATTTTTATTATATTTTCTCATTTTTTTTATTTCTTTTCGTTTATAGAAATAATTTGCATTTCAGAGATTTAGTAGATGAAAACACTAAACTTTTCACTAAGTTTTCAAGTAAAAAAAATTTAGTTGTATGGTAAAAAGTAGATCAAGATAAATGAATAACCTAACCCGATTTTACTTGATCCACGGTTGAATTTGGTCTAGCTCGTTACGGACGGTGATTAAACAGATTGGTTCATAAATTCACATAATTAAAAAAATAAAAATTAAATTCTAATTCTAATTAAAATCTAAATAAACTTCAATACAATTCAAATATAAATTAAAATTACAAAAATATAAATTATTTATTTGTTAACTAAAAAAACCAACTTAACCTGATTTAAATGTAAAGTTTAATTTAATAAAAAATATATACTTATATGACCTTTATTAATAGATTGATGAATTAATCCGATTCACTCAAATTGAATCTGTGACAAATTTAATTGATTCGCGAATTTTAACTCATTTTGATAGTTCTAATAAAAAGGCTAATAAAAAGGACAATCGATATGATAAAAAGGCTAATAAAATAAAAAGGCTAATAAAAAGGAGAGTTGATGGTATTGAATGTTATAACTTTATCCCTTCTGAGTTTTTTAAGTCACACGAATGTTAGTGAATAATTAGCTTAGATCAGGAAGAGTTTATCACCCCTACTAGTCCTTTTCAACTTTCACCTCAATTATTATCGGTCAAATTCAAGAGTTTATAGTAGTAAAAATTAGAAGGCTAAAATTAATATGCATTTCAAATCAACTCAAGCATAATAATAATTAAAAGAAAATATAAATACGATTAAATATTTAAAGTAATAGATAAAATAGTTTGTTGGTTATAATTTAAAGAATTTATTTTATTTAAAAAAAATCTAAAAAATAAGATTTAATGAATAGTTACAAATATTGTTAGTTTATATTTTTAGATATTGTTATGTGATTACAAATTAAAAATAATGTTAGATATTATGATATATTATTGTTAGACAATAAGATAAGTGATAAGAAGATACCCTTAATTATTGATTCTAGTAAGAAAAAAATTGGGTTGTTACATATAAGACTGGGCGCCCTTGTGCAAGCAAAGACTCTTAAGCTTAAACATGAATTGAAACTTAATAATCCTGGGCAGATAGAGTAAAAAATGCCCTAAAAAGTTGCAAAATATGTCATTACAGACTGATATCTGTTATCTGATATCCCGAACTTAACCCCAATTAGTATGATTTGCTATGTACAAAATAATCACCTAAAGCAAAAACCATACTTTCAACTCCCCGTGTACTCCTACATTCTCATTCAAAAATTCCTAACTGCAAAAACTTTCAAAATATGAAGCCTCACAAGTTTCCCAACCAGGTAATTTAAGACCGAGCTTATCACATTCTTATCTTCTTCAATCTCATATCAGACCAAAGAAAAGAACTGCAGCATGTTTTCCTCTCCTCCCCCAAACATTCATCCAACAAAAATTATCCTAAATAAGACAAAGACAAAAGCTAAACACAAAAGAAAACAATAGACTATATTGACGCTACCCTTTCAAAGCAAATTGTTATAACCTAAGTGTTAAATTATGGTTGTCGCTGCATCTTTGATATTCCAAAAAAATATGATCAAACACAGTCAATGCTGCCGTAGCTGTGGTTGTTTTGTGCTGTCAGAAAAACTGCAGAAACCTTGACTACTCACAGTTCTAACTGTGTTTTAAATTTAAAACCTTGAACTGTTGCGAAATCTAAGAAGCAGCAACAGAGGAGACGGAAACTCTTCTGGCAGGACGAGTAGATTTCTTCACATAAGATGAATTCCACTCGCCACCATCTTGAGCATAGTAATCCATTGGATAATCTCCACCAAAATCTTCACTTCGTTTTGCATTCCCCTCACAGCAAGAACCACTCCTCTGACAACAACCCACACCATCTTCACAAACCTCGTTCTTCTCCCACCACCCAGGTATCACTCCCAGAGCAACCTCTGCTTCAAAAGATGTAAGCACCGGTTTCACAAACGCCTCACCCCAGTCAATGGACAACCTCGGACACGCAATCTGAATCCAAGCATCCACAGAATCCTCAAACAGAGCAACCCTCCCAGGACTTAACTCCGACATCAAAACCACAGTGTAATCTAACCCTCTCTCCTTCATCTTCTTCTCCAACCTCTCCAAAATCCTCGGATTCCCTTGTCTCCCAAGAGTCCCCAAAACCACACCCCAACTCCGAGCCTCCCTCGCTTTCAAAATCGCATTTTTCCTCGACCGCTTCATACCCACGTGATCGTATTCCTCCAGAAACAACTTCCCCATGTAAGGGTCATACCTGAATGCCCTAATCCCCGGATTCGCAATCATGAACGCCTCCAAATGAAACCTTCCGTCCGCCACAAACACCAAAACGCTTTCACCAACGTCACAACCAAGCGAATTCGACGACACCCTGGGCGCGGTGCAACCCAGAACCTCACCCGCGGAGAGCGGCTTCGACTGAGGAACCAAAACCCTAAACCCTAACTCCTCCAATTGGGGCTTCGCAGCGCGAATCGCTGAGGCGAATTGGATTGTCCCGGCGACAACGAGGGTTCGGGGACGGGATTCGAGGTTCAACCTGACGGTGTCGACGAAGTGAGGGACGTCGATTTTGATGTCGACGAAAACGTAGAGGCAGGGGATCGTGGTGGCGTCGATGGGGACGAGGCAGCTGTGTCCGTAGTGGATGAGGAGGTCGGCACCGAGGGCGGCGGCGGCGAAGTCGTCGACGCAGCAGGCGCCGTAGGTTACGTCGCCGAGGATGTAGCAATGGGTGACGGCGGCGAAGGTGGTGAAGATGTCGGAGAGGGAAAGAGAGTACATAAGGAGGCCCTCGGGAAACTGGAGGGCGACGCGCTTGGCGCCCGTGGAGAGCACGCGCCAAACGGACTTGTGAATCTCGAAGTTGTAGTTGGAGGGGAGGACGGAGATGGCGGCGTTGAGAAGCGGGTCGTTGAGTATTGAATCTGGAATTTGATTTTTGATGAAACGCTTTGGCCTTGGCTTTGTAGCATTGTTGGGTTGGTGAGAAGATGATGAATGGGGAAGAAGGAGCATCTCTGCTTCTGCTTTGCCTTGCTCTGACTCCATTGCAATTCTTCTCTGCAAAACCCCTTCTTCTTTCTCTCTATTTTCTTGCTTTCTTCTCACACCAAATTTTTTAAATATGAAATTATTCTATTCTACACTGATCTAGGATTAAACTTAATTACGAATTTCAGTTCTGGATAAATTATTCCTTAATTATTTCACTAAATTACACTATATTTTTTTCAATTAAGATTTATAAACTTTGTTTATTTATTTTTTAATTGAGTCGTTATATCTACTATTTTTATTAACGGTGAATCAACCATAAGAAATTTAACTAAAATATGTTTGGCTAGACTGTATTATAAAGATTTAAGAAAAATAATTACTACTATTTTAATTTAAATATAAGTATGGATTAATAAATCAAAAGATATAAATATATATATATAAAATAATTCTAATTTACTTTAGGTATAAAAATGTTTTTATATTTCTTCGTGAAATAGATGCCGTATTGTAAATAACATTTACTTCCTCGGTTTTCTTTATTTTTGAAAAAAATAAATACTCATTTGTACAGTTCAAAGCAATATTAATTTGTATTTTATTTGTATTTAATTTTTATTTATATGAATTCATTGCAAAAATAAATAAAATTTATTGAATGGTTTAAATTACACTCTATATTACAAGTAAGCTATTGAATTATAGATTTTCAAGTTTTAAATGTATTAATATTGAATGTTAATTAAACTTACTTTGCTTTATCAAAACAAATTAGTCTCTTGTTTATTACATAGAAACGGACATAAATAACAATAGAAAGATTTTGTTTAACTAGGCGACTTCATATTCGAGAAGAACTAGACATTCTGAATGGGGAGACTAAGAAGTTAATTTATCCTTTCATTAATAATTAATACATACTATATGTTTTAATGAAAATGTTTTCCAATACTAATTGTTTATTGAAATTTAAAATTAATAATAAAATAGTCAATTAACATTTTGACCATTAAATTCGTCTTCAAGTCACATCAAGCTTGTGTTTGGATTTGAAATAGTTGAAATGAGTGAATTTAAGAGTCAGAAGTGAAAGCAAAATTATTTAGAGCAAGAGAAAGATGGTAAAAACTGAAGAGAAAAAAAGTTTCTAAAAATAAATATTATGTCCAAGTATTAAAATATTTAGTCACTTTCATAACAGTCTAACAGTTTAAAAAGAAAAAAAAATCCTTAGTTTATACAAATGCATAAAGGAATAACAAGATCGGATATCTTCTAAAAAACACTGCACTTCCAAAAATAAAAAACACTTAAATCAGAACCGTACCGTGAGTACATATAAATATTGCTCCAGAGTATAGATAAATGTACAGTAATTCAATAGTTGGGAGCTTTCCGTCAATATTCCCAAGAATTACAATAGAAAATAGAATTGATGAGTTTCACAAGCAATGCAATTCCAAAGATTTTATGGGTGTTATGTAGCATATATAGTGAACTAGCTAGAAAGATATATATTCTATTATGGTACATGTGCTGATGGTAAGGCAAATGAATTAATAACTGACTCTCCATCTAATCCTGTTTCCCTTACAAAAGGACACCGAATCAAAACCTGAAAGATACATGCGTATGATCAGACAAATAAGCATCATCAATTCTACAACTGGTACATGAGATAACAGGACAAAAAAAATTCTGAGTTTAGAGAATGGTTGCCTCAAATCAAACAGAACCAAGATAAAATAAAAGTCGCACCACGATCAGCTCTTTAGAGAGTCACGATGCAAGCGCGATAGATGGAACAATAGCGAGCATGCAAGCATAGGTTCAAAGACCACCTGCACCAACAGTGAATGATCAACAAGGTAACAATCAAAAGAATAAACCTTTTGCACAACTAAAATTAAAATAATAATAATAATCTCGCTTGACATTAGCTGATACGAAAAAGAATAGATGATTGAAGTTTCATGCATGGAAACACACGGAGAGGGAAAAAAACGACGGCTCGGACTTTCTACAATAATATCCATACCTGTATGACAACGAATGGACAAGAAAGGCAGACAATAGGTGCAACTCATCCCAGATTGGGGGCGCGACACAAGAGTGTTTAACAGAGTCCCACTACGCCTTCACGTTGACTACCAAAAGTAGATTTACTTAGGTACCAGAACCTTTTAAAAAATAATAACTAAACAAAAGCATCACTAAACAAATAAATCAAGTTTGTTTTCCAATTTAAACCCGGAGAAACAGTATCTATATCATTTCTGAACCAAAAGAATGTCTACCCAAAGGGGAGAGAGGAGAAAACCACTTAAATATAATCAAATCATCCAACCAGGGATAATTATACATCTACTGGCTATAATAAAAAATAAAACAGATCACAGAAAAAACAATAATTTCAAAGATGGACATCCCTTCATAGGTTATGTACCAAGCATAAAGTCTATAAATAAACAGCCATTAGAAAAAAAATAGCAACACTAGGATCAAATTAGAATGGGATCTTACCCTTTTACACAACAGAGTATTTGCCCGGTTGATTTCCACCAGGAAGTTGCAAAGCCTGATTTGTGATGTCTTCCAAAACACGTTTCAACTGTGCTTTAGCTGTCTTAACAGACTGCTCAGTAGGACCTTCAATGAACAAGTAGAGTTTGCGTTCTCCAGGTCCTGGGATCTTTCCAGGTGGGAAGAACTGTCCCCTGGTGGTAATGGCAGCTCCTGTCCAATCAGATATGGGGCCTAATGTTTCCTTATGAGTAACTTTCCACCGAGCATTCTGGGGGAAATCATTTATTTCTAACTCGGCCTCATAATGCTCTGGTAATGCTTCTGATTGTATTTTTTCTATGTTGCGATGCAGGTTCATCGCAGCTAGTGCTGCTCGAGCTGCCCCATCATTTGCAGAAAGGGGTAGCCCAGTCCCAGGCAAAACTGTTGGGGTTTGGAGACCAAGAACAGACGGAAAAGAAACAGGCAGTCCACCATTCGAAATCAGTTGAGCAGCAGAGATGGGAGTAGGCAATGCAGGAGCATTAACTTTAGTGGCAGCAAGAATCTGTGCAAGAGCAGGATGCTGTGAGATATCACCTCCTGCCTTCCGAATACCTTCATCTTCATCTTCAGAATCTGACTTGTCTTCTTCAAACCCATACTCCTTGGCTTGTGCTTTCTTTGCTGCTCTCCTTACCTCATCTTCCTCTTCATTAAATTTAAAACCACTTCCTCCATAACCAGTCCCATGGGCTTGTTCCAGTCCTTGGTTCACCTTTGCCATAAAGCTATCAGCAAGAGTTTTCAGATCATTGGGAACAGTCTGCTCAGATAATTCCAAGGCTTTCAGCAGATCAGGTGCATATCTTGCCTCTTCCTCAGATATAAATGTAATGGCACAACCCTTGCGGCCAGCTCGTCCAGTGCGTCCAACACGGTGTACATAATCTTCATAGTGGTTAGGAACATCAAAATTGATCACCAATTCTAGCTCCTTAACATCTAATCCCCTGGCAGCAATACTTGTTGCAACCAACAAATTGCAGACATTGCTTTTAAAGTCAGATATTGTGGATTCTCGATCTGTCTGGTCCTTAGCCCCATGAAGAGAAAGGCATGGATAACCATGCCTGAGCAGATCCTTGAACAAACTATCACATTTCTCCTGGGAGTGAACAAATATCAGGATCTTCCCTTTCTCGTACCATTCCCCTAATATTTCTAAGAGTCGAAGGAACCTTTCATTATCTGGTCTCACCTCAACTAGCTGTAATATGTCTTTGTTCACTACACTCCTCCCGCCAACTTGTATTTCAACAGGTTTATTCAAAACCTTACGAGCCAGAATTTCAACTTGACGAGGGAATGTAGCAGAGAAAAGAACTGTTTGACGATCTGGACGAATATTCTGAACAATTCGTGTAATTTGAGGTTCAAAGCCCATGTCAAACATTCGATCAGCCTCATCCATGACCAGATAAGTGACTCTCCGCAAGTTAGTTATTTTTCCGCTACTGGTGCATAATATGTCAATCATCCTACCTGGAGTACAAACAACTATCTCAGCACCTCGTTTCAACTCACTAATTTGTTGAGCAACACCAGAGCCTCCATACACAGGCACACACCTGAGACCAAGCACCTTAGCAAATTTTTTTATATCACTGTGAATCTGTTGAACAAGTTCCCTCGTAGGGGCCATAATAAGCCCAATAGGTCCATCTCCGGCTACAACCGGTGGCTGATCCTTGATATGCCTCAGCATAGGCAGAACAAATGCAAGTGTTTTGCCTGACCCAGTTTTAGCAATCCCTATGCAATCTCGACCGCTCATGATTACAGGGAGTGCCTGAGCTTGAATAGGCATAGGCTTGTCAAAGTTCATCTTCTTTATTGTCTCCAAAATTTTGCTAGCAAGTCCAGTCTGGTGCCATGATTTTATAGGCTTTGGCACATCCTTCCCGTGTATCTTCAATTCCAACTGTTTCCGGTATGCTGCAGCTTCTTCTGGAGCAATCTTCGAGATCTCCTTCACCTCAATATAAAAAGTTTTCTTGAATGGTTCATAGTCAATCTTTGAGTGGTCAACTAGAGAAAGCTTCTCGGCTTTTGTTTTCTTCACTCTTTTCATGAACTCGTCATCATCTTCATCCAATGGATCCCTCTCAACTTCATCATCAGCATAATCTGAGTCAGACTCTTCACCAGGAATTATTCTGCCAATAGACTTATTTGAACCTTTCCTTGACTGTGCACCTCGACTTTGCTCATTCCCTTTATCTTTGGCTTTTATGTCGATGGCTTTATCAGAAATTACTGATGTCACAGCATTGTTCAGCTTTTCAACTTCGGGTAGAACCATAGAATTCATGAAAGCATCCAATGGATCTATTTCCTCATCATCAGGTGTACCAGCAGTTCCCTCCTGTAAATCAGATGTAATTGTCCCATTATCAGTGTCTACCACCATCACATCTTTAGGTTCCATATCAGCAGGTTTGTCATCTTCATCTACATCCATACCTGTATCATGCTTCTCAGTACCCGGTCCTTCTTCATCATCAGATTCCCCTTCTAGCGTCCAGGTCTTTCCAGACTCGGGTTCATTAGTACTTACTTCGCCATGCTTTTCTCTTTCTGCTTCTTCTTTCTTCCTTCTTAGCTCTTGCCACTCTTGAACTCTCCTCCTCCGCTTTTCCATTTCTTCATCCAACCTCTTTTGTTCATTTTCCATCTCCTCTTCACGGGTAGGTTTTTTCTCTCCATCTTTGGTATCTGAGTCATCTCCGACAGTCTTTTTTCTTGGGCTTCCTTCACGTTCCTCTGATTGCCTGCTTGGCTTGCTGACGCTCCTTTCCCTCTCCCTCTTCTTGTAATCACCATCTTCTTTCTTGTGCCGCTTTCTATCCCTCTCCCTAGATTCACCATCACTGTAATCACTATCAACTTCTCTACGCTTCTCCCTCTCTCGTGCTCTCCTCACCCTTTCTCTTTCCTTTTCCTTCTCTCTCTCATGATCCCTCCTTTCCCTTTCCCTCTCTCGGATCCTCTCCTTATCCTCTTTTCTTTCCCTCTCTTTCTCCTTTTCCCTTACTCTGTCTGTCCTCTCCCTGTCATCCCTGTCCCTGTCCCTTTCCCTTTTCTTCTCTCGACCTCTTTCCCTATCCACATCCTTGTCTTTATCTTTTCGCTTCTCCCTCTCTCTATCATACTTGTCTTCAGAATCAGTACTCCTCTCTCGTTCATGTCTTCGGGACTCACGATCCCTCTTCTCCCTATCCCTGTGCCTCCCATCGTTTTTATCCTTACCCCTTTCTCCAGTTCTATCACGGTCACGGTCGCGGTGACTCCTCTTAGAATCCCCATCTTTCACCTCGTGAATTTCTTTCCTCGATTTATGCTTTCCCTCATCCATTGCTTCCTCCTATAAATTCACACCTATACGTTAGTAATGGTAACACACTACAAACACGCAGTATTCCTAAACCCTAGGAGCGAAATCCGTTCAGGAAGCACGCTGACGCATACTCAAATGTAAGGACAGAGTGTTTCAAAGCAATTACCACAGCAACAAAAATTCACAAGAAAGGTAAAGCATATACACAGAGAATATTTCGTCGCATCAATGCAAATCAGGAATTGAAAAAACACGGTGTGGCATCAAGCGGAAACAGAGCATATCAAGAATTTTGAACCGCAAACTGGGGATTCGAATTCACGTGATAGAGTCGAGCACGGCAGAACTCTAAAACGAATTTCAATCGAAATGCAAATCAACAGAGCAAGAGAAACAAAAAGCATAGTATTGAAAAGATAGAGAGAAGTGCGAACCTTCCGACCGGGTTTCAAAATCGGAACAGCAGAGAGAAACAAATGAATTTCTCAGTCGCTTAGAAGGCAAGCTCGAGAACTAGGGCAGGGCACTCCCTCGCTGCGGCAACAAACAGACCAAAACGGAAGTGTTTTCAGTGTCGCAATACAAATAACAAACAATATAACAACATCTCAGAAACAAAATTCATTTTTGCAGCTAATACAATTAAATATTTTCATAGCATATATTTTATAAATGTTTTTAAACAGAAAATACCCATTTTCGTTTTATTTGTGGCACAGAATAGAAAACTGTACACGTTTTTTTTTTTCGATAGTAGTCTTCAAAAATAAAAAATTATGTATGGTTAATAGATGAATATGATGACTACGTTCCTTATACATTTAGATTTAGTTTTCATCTTTACATTAGTATGAAAAAAGTATTTATTTAAAAATATCAAAATTAAACGACATTATCAGTTAGAGAAATTTAACAGGGATATTTTAAATTATTCAAAACTAAATATATAAATGTATTCGTACGAATTATTATTATTATTACTAGCGTAAACACAGGCGCTCTCCTCTCAAAACTACTCATTTACAAATACTACTGGAAGGGCATGGCACGACAGCAATACCACAACAGATATACTTACCGACAAGAGAGAGCGAGACTGACCCACCTGAGAGAGAAGGCAAGAGTGACTCCCTCCTATCACTTAAAGGCGGCCGGAAGAAAGTTTTTCTTTCCCACGGCCTTATTTACCAAGCTCGGGACTATAGGAGCATTTTTGGAATTTGAGGTATGGCTTGTGATAAGGAAATGTTCGCACTTATTGTATACGCATTTTAATAGGTGATAATAATATAATATTATTAAGTTAAAAATGAAGTGAAATGATAAAAATAAAGTGAAATGAATATAAAAGTTAATTGTTGATGAATAAAAAAAATAAGATAAACAATTTTATAGAAAATAGGTAAAAATAACCATTAATTTAAAAAAATAAGGAATAATTATATTATAAAGGGTAAAATTGGTATTATGAAATGTGGACACAAAAGAAAGAATCATCTTTATTATTGTTATAGATTATTATTATTATTATTATTATTATTATTATTATTATTATTATTATTATTATTATTATTATTATTATTATTATATATTATTATTATTATTATTATTATTATTATTATTATTATTATTATTATTATTATTATTATTATTATTATTATTAGGTTTAATTAGTTATCTCGATCAAATGTATCAATTTTATATCCGTGTTTAAAAATGTGTCAATCTAGTCTCAACTTTTAAAAAAGTGTCTTAATCAGGTCCCTTTCAGACAAAAA
>Ga0209389_1000871_pt1 | contig 19535 bp, 17 predicted proteins | sample CowpearedBW_FD_187526 | JGI IMG/M metagenome (GOLD analysis project Ga0209389, IMG submission 187526) | Root nodule microbial communities of legume samples collected from California, USA - Cow pea red BW (SPAdes) (version 2) | ecosystem: Host-associated > Plants > Roots > Nodule | place: USA...
ATAGTACTGCCTCGCGGCCTGTTCTTGAGGAGGAAGGTATCCGTTTGGATAGCACATGCCGTCACGGGCGCTGACGTCCCAGCCGTCGCCGCACGGCGGAGGGTGCCTGGGCACGCCATACTGGACCCGCTGGATGGGCTGGTGAGTCTCCATCGCCGGCAAAGCCTGACCCGTGAGTAGCGCTGCGACGAGCCCGATAATAATCATCCGACAACCTCCACAAGGCGCAGGGTGCTTCAGCCGGTATGAACCCCCCGTGAATGGTTCGGTTCACGCTGGCGGGCCTCTCCGTTTGAGGCGGCTGCGATCAGCCGAACAGCGACGGGGCCAGCAAGATCGCCACGCCCAATGAGGTGAAGACGTCTGGGTCTAAGCCACGGTCGATTGCACGCTTGTTTGTGTACAGCCGCGCCCAATAGAGATAATAATATATTGATTTTGTTGATCTTTTGGCGGAAGGGGTGGGATTCGAACCCACGGTACCCTTGCGGGCACGCCGGTTTTCAAGACCGGTGCCTTAAACCACTCGGCCACCCTTCCAAATCATTGAATTTATTTCGATAATTGGCCTGCCAAAATCCTAAGCTAAGCGGTCTTGCTAACAAGTTTGCTAACGTTAGCGGCCTACTTCGCGGGCTTGTTTATAGCTGCCAATAGCCCGTTGTCTATCGCCGGATTATGCACCGTCATCGCTCGGATGGATGTCGACTTAGGCCGTGTAACAAGCCTACGGCGATTGGCTGCCGGTGCCGCCCGAAGCGGTCGGGCCGGGCCTATGACGGGGTGGTCGGGGCGGGATTTGTGCCCTTGCCGTTTGAAGCATCGGTCCGGTGATATAGTAGTTCTGGATTAGGCCCTCCATCGTCACAAGCATGCTCTTGATCAGCTCCCTTGGCGGTCGATAGCCTCTGTGAGAGGAGGCCGAACCTGCATCGATCACGATTTCGAGGTTCTGCTTTTGGGTTGCTGTCAGATGGCCTTGTGTCACCATTGCAGACAGCTTCTGTTCGAACCCCCCAATGTCGCCACCGAGCATTCTGCTCATCAGGTGGTCGAGGGCGGTTCTAATGCCCATGGAAAGCAACTTGGTTTGGCCGTCGTTTGTGGCCGAATAGATCTCCTTCAACAGGTCACCTAGGTCAGCATCAACCTCGTCGAGCTGATCGATCCAATCAGGTGCCCGCCGCCATAATCTGGGAGGCTGGAAGGTTACGGTAGGCGTGACCTCGTCATCATCGAGTTCGGTCGGCACATGGAAGTAGCGCTCTTCCGCGCGCAAGTGCCGGTCGTGGCAACCGCGACACGAGAGCGCGTACTGCCTTGTTACCAGCCAGCCGCCGCTAGGGTCTTCAACGGAGGTGTTTTCCTGGTGCAGAACGTCGTGATCAGTCTCATGCCCGCAGATGTTGCAGGTGGAGCGAATGATGGTGCCCACGTCAGTCCTCCACCGGACGCAGGAACTTGAAAATCACGTTCACGGGGCCCGGCGGCATGTAAATCAACACAGGAGTGCCGAGCCTGATCGCGTCACGAGGGATCGTTGCCTTAAAATCGACCTTATAGGGCTGGGACTTTGGCAACGTCCCTTGCACAAGGGTCGCTCCGGGTGGAACGGTCATCACGACTTCAACTTTTAACGCGCCATCTACGTCGCGATAGACCCCGTCGAACAAAACCCCCGAAACATCGGCGCCGACAATACTGCCGCGCCGGAGCAGAAGCATACCCACCCCCCAATCGACTGCTCCTCTGAAAGTAACAGAGTAAATGCCATCCATTTTTGTCTCCAGGGTGCGGGCCGTCGCCGTGACAAGTACAACGGGCAGCCAGACCATGTACACGAGGCAAGATCAACTGCAATCCATAAGACGGCCGGCTTGCCTGCATGCTCTACCCGTCGCATCGTTCGGCATGGGAACCAAGTCGCTAGACCACGGCAGCAAGCAATAACCTACGCCGCCCAATCTGCCGATAGCGCCTCAGCCTGCTGCAACACCTTCTGCACGGCCGCGTCCTGCAAGTCCGGCGGATAGCCGTACTTGCGCAGGAGCCGCTTCACCAAGACCCGCATGCGAGCGCGAGCGGCCTCTCGGTGCATCCAGTCAACCGTGACGTTCTTCCTGACGCTCGCCACCAGTTCGTGCGCGATGACCCGCAGTGCGGGTTCGCCCATGACTTCTCGCGCGCTCTCGTTCTCGGCCAGCGCGTCATAGAACGCGATTTCTTCTTCTGAGAGCCCACTCTCCTCCCCGCGCGCTCGGGCCGCCTGGATGTCTTTGGCAAGCTGGATCAACTCTTCGAGCACCTGCGCCGTCGTCAGCGCGTTATTGTGATAGCGCAGGATCGCTGCTTCTAATCGCTCGGAGAATGCCTTCGACTGCGTCACGTTGCGCTTGGCCTGCGAGCGCACCTCGCCGTTGATGAGCTTCTTAAGAGCCTCGACTGCAAGGTTCTTCTTCTCGCTATCTCGCACTTCCGCAAGAAACTCGTCCGAGAGGATCGATATGTCGGGACTTTGCAGTCCCGCCGCCTTCATGATGTCCACGATCTCGGTGGATACGACCGCGCGGCTCACGATCTGCTGGATCGCCAGTTCGCGCTCTGCCGCACTTTTCTTGCCGTCGCCGGGAACGCTCTTGATCAAGGCGGCGCGGATCGCCTGGAAGAACCCGACCTCATCACGGATCGTCTGAGCTTCATCGCTCGCCCCAGCCAGGGCGAACGCCTTCGAGAGCGCTACCACGGCATCGGCGTAGCGGCGATGGGCGCGCTTCTTGCCCTCCTCGGACTTCTCCTTGGCGGCGTCCGCCTGCTGGAGCGTTAACACCCAGTCGATGGCGCCGGCCATGGCGGCAAGCCGCGCTTGCGGCGTCGCCGTCGCGCTCAGCGGCCTATAGTCGAACCCGCCCTTGATGTCGGGACCGAACATGGCGCGCACGATTTCGTATTTCTCGAGAAGCACGCGGACCGCTTCCGCTTCGTCGATCCCGACCTGTTCGGCGCCGTGCCCGGCATATTGGCCCAATGCGCTCTTCAGGTTCTGCGCAATGCCGATGTAGTCAACCACAAGCCCCGCCGGCTTGTCACGGAACACGCGGTTGACGCGGGCAATGGCCTGCATCAGCCCGTGGCCCTTCATCGGCTTGTCCACGTACATCGTGTGCATGCTGGGCGCGTCGAAACCGGTGAGCCACATGTCGCGCACGATCACCAGCTTGAGCGGGTCGATCGGCTTCTTGGCGCGCTTGGCGATCAATTCCCGCCGCGCCTTTGGTCGTCTGCCGATATGGGGTTGCCATGCCGCCGGGTCGGAAGCCGCGCCCGTCATCACGACTTTGATCGCCCCCGCTTCGTCATCTTCGCTATGCCAATCCGGGCGCAGCTTCACGATGGCATTATATAGCGCCACGCAGATGCGCCGGCTCATGCAGACGATCATGGCTTTGCCGTCAAGTGCCGCGATCCGCTCCTCGAAATGCTTCACAAGGTCTTGCGCGACCATCGCGAGCCGCTTGTCCGAGCCGACCAACGCCTCGACACTGGCCCATCTTCGCTTGAGCCGATCCTGTTCACTCTCCGCTTCGTCCTCGGTGAGTTCCTCGATCTCAGCGTCGATCTTCGGCCTCTCGTGCGCGTCGAGTTCGATCCGTGCAAGCCGGCTCTCGTAGTAGATCGGCACGGTTGCGCCGTCCTCGACCGCGCGGCTGATGTCATAGATGTCGATATACTCGCCGAACACGGCAGGCGTGTTAACGTCGTCCTTCTCGATGGGCGTGCCGGTGAAGCCGATGAAGGATGCGTTGGGCAGCGCGTCGCGCAGATACTTCGCGAAGCCGTATGAAATCGCGCCGGTCTTGGTCTTGACCTTGGCGCGAAAGCCGTACTGGCTACGGTGGGCTTCGTCCGCGATGACGATCACGTTGCGCCGGGCCGTAAGAGCCGGATAGTCGGTCTTGCCTTCGTCCGGCGCAAACTTTTGCAATGTGGTGAAGATCACCCCGCCGGACGGCCGGTCCAACAGCGTGCGTAACTGATCGCGGTCCTCCGCCTGTTGCGGTGTCTGGCGCAGCAGGTCTTTGCACATGCTGAACGTCGCAAACAATTGGTCGTCCAGATCGTTGCGGTCGGTCAGCACCACCAGCGTCGGGTTCTGCATCCCCGGATGTTTGATGATCTGACCGGCATAGAACGCCATCAGTAGGCTCTTGCCAGACCCCTGCGTATGCCAGATTACACCGGCCTTTCGATTACCGTCCCGCGCGGTCGCCGATAGCGTGCTTTCCACTGCCTTACGTACCGCGTGGAACTGATGGTAGCCGGCAAGAATTTTGGCAACGTCGCTCCCCATGTCGCCGAAGACGATGAAATCCTTCATCAGCGCTAGAAAGCGACGGCGCTCGAACACGCCCTTGAGCACCGTCTCCAGTTCGGGCGTGCCTTTGGCTGCCAGATCATCACCCGTCACCGTCCGCCAAGGCATGAAGCGCTCGCGGTCTGCGGTAAGCGAGCCGATGCGGGCTGCGATCCCGTCAGAAACAATCAATGCCGCATTGGTGCGGAACAGTGAGGTGATCTGGGCCTTGTAGGTCTGGAGCTGGTTGAACGCTCCATCGAGGGTGGCGTTCTCATCGCCTGGATTTTTGAGTTCGATCACCCCAAGCGGCAACCCATTGACGAAGATCACCACGTCGGGCCGGCGGTTCGCCTTGTTCTCGATCACCGTGTACTGGTTGACCGCCAGCCAGTCGTTCGCGTCGGGATCATTGAAGTCGATCAGGCGCGCCTGCTCGCCACCAATCGAGTTATCCACGCGGCGCACCTCGATTGGAACGCCTTCCACCATGTAGCGATGCAGCCGACGATTTTCCTCGACCAGTGAGGGCGTCTCCGTTTGCATGACCTTCGCGAGAACTTCGGCGCGCGTCTCGACGGTCAGTGTCGGGTTCAGCTTGGCAATCGCAGCGCGCAGGCGTTCGATCAACAGTACATCACCGTAGCTGGCGCGCTCGGGATGATCGCCGTCCGGGCCGATGTCGAGACCGTTGGCCGTGCCGTAGCCAAGCTCGGAGAGCCACGCGAGCGCGGCCTCCTCGACGTGGCTTTCGGCGAAGCCGTTCACAGTGCCGCCTCCAGCACTTTCTCGGCTTGCTTAACACGAATTTCGCCGGACATCAGCTTGGGGAGGACGAGATCGCGAACAGAAGCAAGCGTTCGTGATTGCAGATCATTCGCTATCGCTTGTTCGAAAATCGGACCAACGATCTCATTCGCGGCATGCATCACCTTCTCTTCCGGAACAGTTGTCATCGCCCCCGTTAGGTGATGCCGTTGTATGTGCCCCATAGTGGTCGCCTTCGAGGCCGCTATTGCTTGAAAATGGGGAAGATGATGGCCGACGGAATGGAAGAAAAACCATTTGGGATAGTGTGTGGATGTTACTTTGAACAAGTGCTGATTAAGCGCGCCTCGGCCCGAGGTCCACACTTTGAGGAGAAGGCTGCCGGACCAAGAGAAAAGAACATCCCCGTCCTCGACAACATAGGGAGCCGGAATTTTTGTAGATGCAGCATCAGCACCTTCCGAAGTTCCGGCACGAAGTTGCGCGATCTTGATGACAGGGAGGTATGAGCTGCCGTCATCAGCAGGATATTTTTGCAGAGCGAGGCCGTTCAGGAAGTCTGCGATCTGGTCCAGGGGCTTGTCGATCCAGCCTTTCGGCTTCCCCTCGTCATCCAGGCGATCAGGGAATAGCGACCAAATATCCGGCGCCAGGTACGGCGCCCCGCCCTCCATCTTCGCGCGAGTGGGGCCGAAATCGACAAACCAGTCGTTAAAGATCGCCCGCCCCATCGCTTCGAGCGTCTCGTTCATGCGGCGGTTCAGCTCGATCTTGTCATCGAAAGCGCTAAGGATTGAGGCGACCGCTTGCTGGCTTTCTATTCGCGGAAGCAAGATGCGGAGACGCATCTGATCGCCAAGGCTTAGGTAGGGAGCCATGTCAGTGCTCCCTGCCATACCAGCAAGCTGGGCTCGGAAATCGGGGCTCCTTGACCAATGGAACAGGAAGCCTTGGTCAATGGCATCCGGCCGCTTTGAACGCCAATATGACAAGTGAGGCGAATAAACCGAACCCGCTTGGGGTTGTCGTATGCGTCCTACGCGGCCCGTAGAATTCCCCTTTGTCGTGATAACTACATCTCCAACCTGAGCAATCTTCGAACCAAAGCGTGCAGTTGACCGGGTCAGGAAGCGCTCAGGTTTATCCATAACGAACCCAGTATCTTGAAGGTATGCAGCACGCAAAAAGATCGGTCCGCAGCCACCGAGCTCCTCGTTCTTCGCGCGGTAACCGTCCCCAACTTCCAGCATTCCCGCACTGACAAGCTCTCCGAATGTTGTTACGCGGCTCATTGGGGGATGACCCGCCGCAAAGCCTCAGACACAAGACTTCCTAGACGCTCGCTCTCTGTGAACTCTCGCTGCAGCCTTGTGCGTAGCATCGCGAACCGTTCGGGAAACGGCACCTCATCACCTTCGACATCGGCTGCACCAACATGTCGCCCCGGTGTGAGAATGTGGTTCTGCGTTCTGATTTCCTCGAGCGTCGACGACTTGCAGAACCCTGGCACGTCAGCGTAGCCCTTGCCTTCGCGCCATGCGTGATAGATGCCGGCGATATTGGCAATGTGTTCGTCCGAGAACTCCTTGCGCGTACGATCTACCAATGTTCCGAGCTTGCGCGCATCGATGAATAGGACTTGGCCGCGTCGGTCACGCAGCTTGCTTCCGCCCTTCTTGTTGCGGGCGAGGAACCACAGGCAAGCTGGAATTTGTGTCGAGTAGAAAAGCTGACCGGGCAACGCAATCATGCAATCCACTACATCGTCTTCCACCATCGCCTTGCGGATGTCGTCTTCGCCGGATTGCGCGGAGGACATAGAGCCATTTGCGAGTACCACGCCGGCTGTGCCGTTTGGCGCGAGATGCCAGAGGATGTGTTGCAGCCAGGCGTAGTTGGCGTTGCCGACCGGCGGGGCGCCATAAGTCCAGCGGGCGTCTTCCCGCAGGCGATCGCCGCCCCAATCAGAAACATTGAAAGGTGGATTAGCGAGAATGTAGTCGAAGCGCAGGTCTTTCAGCTCGTCCTTATGGAAGCTGCCCTCATTGTTCCAGCGGATGTCGGCATCGATGCCGCGCACCGCGAGGTTCATCTTGGCGAGCCGCCACGTAGTGTAATTGCTCTCCTGCCCGTAGATCGCGATGTCGCCGATCCGGCCGCCATGGCTCTCAACGAACTTCTCCGACTGAACGAACATGCCACCGGAGCCGCAGCAGGGATCGTATACGCGGCCCTTATACGGCTCCAGCATTTCGACCAGCACTCGCACCACCGAGCGCGGCGTGTAGAACTCGCCGCCCCGCTTGCCCTCGGAGCCGGCGAAGCCACCGAGAAAGTATTCGTAGACGCGGCCCAGAATGTCTTTTGCCTTGTCGTCCGGCTCGCCCATGCCGATACGCGATACAAGGTCGATCAGCTCGCCCAGCATGACCTTGTCGAGCGCCGGACGATTGTAGTCCTTCGGCAGGACGCCCTTTAGGCTGGGGTTCGCCTTCTCGATCTCCGACATCGCGTCGTCGATCAGTTTGCCGATTGTCGATTGCTTGGCATTGTCCTGGAGATGGGACCACCGCGCCTCCTTCGGCACCCAGAATACGTTCTCAGCGAGATATTCATCGGGGTCTTCGGCGGCGGCCGGGTCTTCCGCCAACAGCGCCGTCCGCTTGGCCTCAAAAGCATTCGAAATGTACCGGAGGAAGATCAGGCCGAGCGCGACGTGCTTGTAGTCGGACGGCTCAAGGTTCTTGCGCAGCTTGTCGGCCGCAAGAAATAGTTGCGCCTCGAAGCCGAGATTGGCCCCGTTTCCGTTCGTCTTGTTCTTTGAAGAGCTAGCCGGAGCAACCGACGCTGAATTTTGCTCGTCCTTTTTCGGACGTCCCCTTGCCATTGCCGTAGGTTCCCCCAGTCGAATTCGACCCGCACAATGCATGCTGGGACCCCCGCGCGCAACTGCCGATTGCAGCACAAGCCCCTGTTCCGGTGGAGAAATTTGGCTGGAAACCGACGTTCACCGATTAGCTTGAGGCAGTCTGATCACGATAGACGGCTCATTCGACTGTAATCGCCGCCGCGTTGACGAGATCGAAAAGCCCAGCGCAGAATAATGATGGCACTCTCCGCCGCCCCAAGCCCTTGCACGTTTTCGCGTAGAAGGCTCTGTGCGATGAGCAACGAACAGGAAAAAAATCAAGGTCGAGACGCCAACCAAATGGCAATAGCCAAGAATTTAGAGAAAAACGAGACCGCAAGTATCCCGCACGAGAAATTCGAGCACGACCTCAACTGGGCGGAGGGCGACCGCTATTCGCCCGAGTTTCACGAGTGGCAGCGTGAGAGGATCGAGCGGCTCAAGCAGGTACTGGCCGAGGCGAGTTCCCCGGCACCCGAAAACAAGGCGGCACAGACCGCGAGCAGCGGGATGACGCGCGACGAGCATATGAAGAAATTATCCGAAAACCCCCGGTTCAAAGTGCTCAAGCCGTCTGGGACCGGGTTCGTGATCGGTGGGGTAGCGCCTCCAAGTCCCGTGGATCGCGAGAAGACCGTACAAACAAATCCAATAGGGTCTGATGAAGCCGTGAATGTGACACATCTGGCGGCGGAAAAACGCCGTCAATATTTAGAGGGACTGGTAGCGGAGGTCATCGCGGCCCATCCAGATCTCACGAGAGAAGAAGCTCTGGAGATGCTCCTGGCCTCGGGCGCTTGAGAGATCGTCCTGCATCGTCAGGATAAACGTCATGATCGCCCAGAAGCGGCTCTGGGATATGCACGGCTATCCGGTGCAAGACGCGCAAGCCGGGCAGCGCGTCCTTGTCAGGCGCGATGCTGTTCAACTTTGAAGTTGCTGGCGCTCGCTTCGATTTTCTGCCAGATGCGGCGGCGCTCGCGCTCCTGCGCCAGCTGGCGCGCGACAACTGTGCTGCTGATGATGTCATCGATCTGGGCGCCATCGAGTGTGCGGTGCTCCACCAACGCGGCGGCCAGCGCCTCGATGACATCCGCATGCCGATGCAGAATGGCACGCGCTTCCAGTGCGCACGCTGCGATGAAAGCGTCGGCAGACTGCGATGTCGAAAAGATCAATTGCGCGAGCTGCCGTTCCTGTTTTCGGTCATCGCTTGCCTCCCATGCCTCGCCGAAGTGCAGCTTTTCGGCTTCGGAGCCGGCGGTCAACTCCACGACCCGAGTGAAGACATGCTGATAAATCTCCGCCGTGTCATCGCGCGGATCGCCATCGCACGGCATCAGCTCGTCGATCTGTTCGATCACCGAACTTACCTCGCCGGCAAAGCGGCTCTCAAAAGCAGGTCCCCAACACAAGCCGGAAAAACCCAGATCATGATTTTCCTCGATAGTCGCTCCGCCGTAGGTTGCGCCGAGAGTGCGCCCAACCGTTAAATGAGCGGCTTCGTGCCAGGCGATGCGCAAGTCGCGGGTAATCTCATTCTCAGACATTACAAACTCCGTTGCGCACCGCCGCGCGTCCGTGGAAGAGTGACACGAACGGCGACGGTGCGCGTGAGCCTGCGGTAAAACCGGAAAACCGCAGGCAGGGACATTTAAAGAATGCGTGCATTCCTCAGAACGATATTGTGCCTCGCCCGCATCCGGGCATGGACGCTGGTCAGGTCGTTACGATCCGCGAGCGACCGGATCATTGACATGCCGTCTGCCGGCACACCAACGAGCGATGCTTCGAACAATTGCCATCGCGTCGCAGTGAAGGTGAGATTGTCATCCCAGCGAACGTCGCGTTCATCGACGATGTCACCGTCAGCGTCGGTGACAACCCATTGGTCAACCCTGTAGCCCGCCGAAACGCCTGTAATCTCGCCACGGGCAATCATGCCCTCGGCCTTCTGCCCCTGTTTGGTCTGAGCGAACTTGAACGTGCCTAGCAACGCGCCGCTATCAAACCAGGCGTCAACCAGGCGGCCGAGAACCTGATCGATGCCGCCCTGATTGTGATGGTCGAGCAAAGGAATACCGCCCTGCTCTAACCGGCTGAGATCAACCGCCTGGGGCGAGATGCGAAGCATTTCCGTCCCATAGGCGCGCTTGACCGGCGAGCCCGTGCTGATGACGGCCTCGACGGTATGTTGACGTTTGTTATAACTCGTCGCACCAACTGCAATCGTCTTGGTCTCGGCGAGCCGGTGCAGGAGCTGGTCCGAACTTGGCAGCATTGTTAGATGCGTCCAACCGAGACAGTGCCTTTGATCGCGGGACCGCGATCGAGCACTGCAATGTTCGCCTCCCCCAAGACATCGGCTGCGCCAGAGGCGATCTGGCCCGACTGCCCGCAGGCCACCTCATCGTCAAGGTCAAAGGCTTGATGCACGTTCGGGTGACGACCGCCATGCGCACCACGCAGGTTGCGGCGACGCGGATCGTCAACAGGCACGACGGCGCCGCAGCGGAGACCGTTGCTCGCGGCAGACGGCGTCAAGTCCGCGTCCACGTATTGATCCGCGACTTGCTGGACGCCAGAGGCATCGAGCCAGCGGACGACGCGCAGCGTGAACAAGCGCTGGGTCGGCGGCCGCTCAATGACATTGGGCTGCACGGGCTCGGCGGGTTTCGGAAGCGAAGCAGGCAACTCGCCAGCCATCACACCAGCGGCGTGCGCACGCAGCACGTTGGCAATGAGGTCAGCTTCCGGCAAGACCTGAGCCTGAACCGCCTCCAAGAAAACCATCATCGGATGAGCGTCAACGACGATCACAGCGCTCTCACGCGCGAGTTCAGCGAGCCGACCCGCCGAAGAGGTGAATTCGGCAGCGGCAGGTCCCCATCGATCGATCAGCGCGGTCACAGCAGCAGCCGTCTCGGCACGGCAGCGCTGATCGATGATTTGCGCAAGCGCGCGATCAAGGTCAGCGATCGTTGCGTCGGCATCGCCAACAGCGTCGATCAATGTCGCAGCACGATCCTGCTCTCGACGCATCGCCTCTTCAACAGCAAGCAGCATCGCATCGCTGGCGCCTTCCGACGCCAGCTTGCGCGCCTTCTCGCGATGTGCGGCGGCGCCGGCTTCTGCCGCCTGACGACGCTTCACGAGATCATCGCGGCCGGTGCGCTTGGCCTGGAGCTTGCCCTCAAGGTCACGCTGCTTCTTCGCGACAGGATCGGTTTTGTTGAATAATGCCATCCTCGACCAACTCCAAGATCAGATGGCATGTAGTGTGCGGTAGATCGGATCAGATGTCTCTCAGTGAAAACCTCTGGAAAACTCACCGGGGCCTGCCGCGACCATGCGCGGCAACCCAACGCGCCATCTCGGCTTTGGTGCAGAACCACCGCCCGCCGATTTTGATGGCGCCAAGCCGACCGGCCTCAGCTGCACGACGGGCATCTTCGTACCGAACGCTCAGCGGCACGACCGCCTTGAGCGGCCAGCTTTCTTCCGCAGAGCGCTCCAGTTCGGCCACCCGCTCAGCCTTCGTACGAGCCTCTGCCTTCGCCCGGGCGAAGTCCTCGATGATCTCCATCAGTGTCGGCACTTCCGGCGGGAAGCCGGCAGCCTCCATCGCGTCCGCTATTTCCGCTGGTAATGCCGGGTCAGTTTTGCGCGCAGGATCGGCCATCACGCGGGCTCGTCGCCATCGGCGTGGGGCCACATGGCTTCGGACATTCTTTCAAAGAAGCCGTCATCGCGCGACCATTCGGCCGCCGCGCTAACTTCGTCCAGCATCTCGCCCCAGATCAAATCAGCCCGCGCGCCAAGCACGTCATCGTCCGCGATGCGGAGCGACCGACCAACGTTCAGATACAGCTTTTGGAACTCTTGGAGCAGCGGCGCGACTGCGACTGCCATCGCACGGCGCACGTCGAGCGACTTCTCCGTAGCGATGGATGCGACCTGCTCCTCGTACTCGCGCCGCAGGGCGTCAAGCGTTGCCGAGCGAAGTCCGTAGCGGTCGCGAAATTTGCCCGTTTCGCGCCTCACTTGAGGCTTCACCGCCAAAGCATTGATGATCGCCGGCAAGCGCCAGCGCGGTTGGCCCTGCTTAGAGTAGCCGTCAGGCGGCACACGCCGGAGTGCTCGCACCAAGGTTGCGCGATCCCTTTCGAGCAGATTGGCCGCCCTATTGATCGAAAATAGATTTTCCATCTCTTTCCCGTCGAGCGGCCTCGTCATCGGGTAATTTCCTGCTGTTGTTGCGGCCTCTTGCAAAATATTATCCCTAGCCCGACCGAGCGCGCTGGCGTTCCCCGCTACCACGCCCCGGAACTGGGACCCGCGCTCGCGCGACGATGCTCATCCCAGCGCGCCTGCCGAAAGGCCGCCGCTAGATGCACCCGCCGCGCGGCAGCGCCCTACGCGCATAGTGGCAGCGCCTCACAGAAGAAACGGCTCGGCAGCTGGCTCAGGCAGCCAGGATGGACGAACAATCGAGCGGCGGTGTTGCTATCGAGCTTGTCCTCGGCAAATGAGGGGGCGCGGGTCTCTGCTGCGATTGGTTGCTGGGCATCGCAGGAAACGGCCTCGAACAAGGCCAGCTCGCCCACGGCCGCCTCGATCTGCGCCCGTGCCCCTGCCACCGTCTCAGCAAACAGCAGCACTCGACGCGCACGCTGGCCGCGCCCGCAGGGTTTGAAGTGGCACAGCTTCTGATCCGAGGTGTCCCCCAAACCTCTATAAGAATAATACTCTTTATAATGATCTGGGGGACACCTCGCGCCCGAAGTGTCCCCCACGCCGCTATAAGACGTGGCGGCGGCGAACATGGCCGAAACCCGACCATCCCGGCGATACTTGTGCTCGGCGGCCTTCTGGCTCTTGAACAGGTCGGGATAGAGCCTCGCCGCGTCGGCTGGCCATTCCGGGACCAGCCCACGCTCGATCATGGCATCGATCTCGTTGGGCTCGACATCGGTGACCCGCTCCACGGCATCGACAGGAACCGGCAAGGTGAGGTCGTCGAGTACCACGAACGCCTCGACCGGGTTCTGCACCGTCCGGTTCACGGCCCGCGACCGGCCAAGCGCTTGCAGAACACCGCCCTCGGCTATGGCCCGGCACAGGACGTTGGCCTCGCCGTTGTCGTAGCCCTTGACCTTCAAGAGGCGCTCGGTGCCGTCCTTCAGCCGGATCGGGAGCTCATACGTTTGGCGGCTACCAACCGTCACGGCCTTGCCCGTCAGCGCAGAGCCCAACATCTCAATCGCCGATGGGCTCGGCATCGGCCGACCGACCGTGATGAGCACCTCGACGTTGCCATATCGGTCGAGACCCTCGATCGCGCCATAATGCGCGGTCTCGATGTTCGGGATGCCATGGAACACCTCCTCCACATGCATCTGGCAGATCACCAGTGTGCGCCGGCCCCGCGCCAGATGGATCACCAGATTACGGAGGCGGTCGCGCCGGGCCTGTTGCTTGGCATGTATCGCGGGGTGCTTCTCCGGGTCCGCCGAGAGCGCGAGGGCCTTCTTGCCGACCGCGAGGCCAACAATCTGCGTGATGCGCTCATATGGCGCGAACACGTCGAGTGACAGTCCCATCGTGATCTCGGGTAAATGATGTTGCACCAGTTCGATCTCCATCGTGGCGTCGCCGTGCAGCAGGGGCAGCGCCGTAAAGGTCTCGTGAATTTCCTTCTTGCCGAGCACGCGAAGATAGCGCGTGGTGATGCCGTTCTCGGTCACAGTCTCCAGGATCAACCGGCCTGCGACCTCCTGATCGCTATTGATGAACTCATCGAACGCTTTCCACATGCGCGCGCGACGCAGGAGGTGCCGCATGTACTTATGCTGCTCGACCAATCCGCGCCGCTCCTCGGGGCTCGTGTCAGGCCGCAATTCGATCTTGACCTTGCGCGCATATTCGAGCTTGGCCGCATCGGAGTAGCTGATGTTCAGATCGCCCGCATCGACCAGAGCCTGCCGCGTCACGCGGCCATCAGGCATCCCCATCAACGCAGCCCGCAATTTCTTGCTGATCTCGTCGAGCTGCTTGGTGTCACCGTGCGCAGTCGCTTGATCGCGATTGAGCACCGGATAGGCGGTCAGATCGTCCACCATCCTGCTGATCGCCATCCTCGTCTGACGTGGGTCTTGCATGATGCCCTTCAGCGAGAAGCCCTCATCGATGATCGCGAGCCCAAATGTGTCCTTGCCGAACCTGTTGAGCGTGACGAACATCAGCTCATGCGCGGCAAACACGACGTCGGCTTGCATGGCCTGCGCCCGCTGACGCTGGAATGCACAATCGTCGAAGAACCTGCATTTGACCCTGCCCTTCTTGCAACAGGTCTCCTGCACATCCAGGCCCAGGCTCTGGGCTGCCTTGACGGCTTCAAGGTTGCGACACAACGGCTTGCCGGTGTTCAGGTCCTTCGCCTCGCGCGACTGATAGACCGCTGTCGAGATGCCGTGAGCACCGAACAACGCATCCATCTTGCTGCTGGCCTCGTCGGCAAGGCGATGGGTCGGCACCAGAAACACAACACGGTGCAACCCATGTCCGCGCCGCGCGAGCACAAACTTCGCAGCCCCCTGTCGCATCTGCTCGGACTTGCCGGCCCCGGTCGTGATCTTATGCGCGACGTGAGGCGGCGGATCATAGTGGAGACTGATCACGCCAGGGTCAGGCTTCGGCTTCGCCTGAAACTCCAACGCCTGTCCGATAAAATGATCAATAGCCGCGCTGATTTGCTCGCGCGCGACATCGACAGGCACGCCGTCGCGGTGCTCCGCCTGACCGACGATGACAAAGGGGTCCGCATTCATTGCTGAACCACCGGCAGCACCACGTCGAACGGCAACAGCTTGCGCGCCTCGCCTTCGGGCACCGCGATGCGAGCCACACAACCCCACCGGCCCTTGCATTTCTTGGCGGCCTCGACAGTGTCATCATCATCGATAATCACCATCAGCTGCTTGATGTTATGGAAGCGTGGCTGCGGGAAGTCTGCGATGCCTTGGGCCGACAGCACCGACCACGCTGGCGTGAAGCCATGCATCATCGCAGCAAGAGCGGCCTCGATGCTCGCGGCAATTGTCAGTTTACCTGACGCGGGCTCGCCGCCGAGCTTGATCACGCTGTAGCAGTCGATGGCGCCGATGACCTTGCGGTCGATCACTGTGGCGTCGGCGCCTAGCGCACTGAGATGCACGCCAGTCGGCTCGTTGGTGAGGCTGTCCTGCACGAGGGCCACAAAGCAAGGCAGCATTTGATCGCCAACGCGACAATGGGGATGAAAGCGTAGGACCTCGTGCGCCGTATCGGGCACCATCAGGCCAAGCCCGGCCAAATACGTCTCGGCGAGCGAGCCGCGCAACGGCTGCGCTGCATCGAAGATGTCGATTGCGTCGGCGACCGCATCGACGTTGCGGGCGTTATCCGCATCCTCGGTGGCCGGTCGAAAAGCATCGGCGATGAGCGATGAGCGGTAGTCATCTCGCCAGCTCGGCGACGCCTGATTTGCGCGATAGAAGATGGAACCGACGCCGATGCTGGTCGGCGGGCATTTTTTCAGAGCCTCCCATTTGGCCTTGGTGTCGTCGGCATCATACGCAGGATATTTCTGCGACCAGCTGTCGAACATCGCGAAGCCAGCAGCAGAGCCGCTGGTCGCGGCATAGAGGGACATCCCGATTGTGTTCCACTCCTCAAAATTCACGCTGGCGTCGTTCGGGATCACCATCAGCGCCGCTTCGACCTCATCGAGGTCCAGGTCGGCGTTGGCGCGCGACATGGCCTGCTCGCTATATGCTGCGAATGGATCGTCCGCTTCTGTATGCGCCTGCTCACCTGACGGCGCGCGCGATGACGAATTCCTTGTCCGTGTCGTCTCCGACGCCTTGTCGGTGGTGGCGGCTTCGATCAGCCAGGCGGGCGCATTTGCAATGGGCTTATCGTTCAGCCAGCGATACTCGCCAACACCCGGCTTGATGCTGGGCGGCGCGATCACCATGCCGCCATCGCCCTTGATATCGACGCCGAGCACCAGCTTGCCGCTGCGGCTCCAGACTTTGAAGTCGGCGCCTGGATGCTCGTAGTAGCGATGGATCGAACCGCTTGGGCTGATCGCCATCAATGTCTCAGGCAGCGGCCCATGCTGGGTTTCAAGCGCCGCCATCGAGGCGAGACCATCAACGCCGTGACCTTGGACGGTGTCGGCCTCGATGACGAAAATGCCAGACACCGCGCCGGTGACGATGGCGACATTGGCGTCGGGCCATCTGCGGAAGTCGCGGCCGATTTCCTCGGGGTCGGTTGTCTTGCCCCATTTGGTGCCGCTGAGCTTCTCGGATTTGTACGACTGCTTCGTCCCGGGTGGCACCGGGAACACCTCCCAGCCCAACGCAGCATATTCCAGAGCAGCGGTGCCGCATGCGCCCAACGGTCGCGGCCGTATATGTTTCGCGCGCCACGCGGCGCTAGATTTGATCCGCGAATGCATGTTCATGTTCATGACCGGCTCTGCTCGTGGTCGCGCATGAGGATCGCGTTGCGCTCGGCGCGGGCGCGTGCCGATGCTTCCAAGCGCTTGGCCTCTGCCTCGACGGCGTATGCTGAGCGCCGCAGCTCGGCCGCGATCTGGCGGATGGCCGCTATGCTCCGGCCGTCATCAGAGCGCGTGCCGCCGACCGCATGCCGCACGGTGAACCTGATCCAGCGCAGGATCACGGAAGTGTGCCGCGCGAGATCAATCACGGCGTGCCTCCGGCGACACGCCGGCTTGCGGATAAAAATCTTCAGGAATATTCTGCTGCATAACGGCTCCCATCGCCGTGTTGAAAATGAAAACCCGCTCTCTGGTTGGACCTGGGGAGGCGGGTTTTCGTTTGCCGGAAGATGACGCGATTAACGGCCCCGGACGGGCGGCTCTGACAGCGGGCGGCCTTCGCGCAAAATGCGATCCCACGCAGCCGCAGGCACGCGCAGCAGGCGGCCAAAGCTCATCGTCGGAATTTCCCCGCGCTCCGCTGCGGCATAGGCCGAATTACGGCTCAGACCCGCCATGCGGCCGGCCTCCGGCACCGAATAGGTCAGCTTGTTGGCAACAGCCGATTGATCATTCTTCACGGGAGCCCCCTGCCATATTGTCTTGAATTATCCAAGACAGTACCGATCTCGCCTTGACTGGGGCAACTGGGTTGTTAATGTCTGCCTGCAAAATGTTAAGGCAATTAATACCGCAGAGGGAAATGATGGTCTCAGGCAAAAAGCAGCCAGCGAAAAAACGACGAGGCCCCGCCCCAAAGGGTGACTATGCGGGGAAAGCGAAGACCATCAACACGCGGGCCACGCCGGACCTGCGCGAGGCACTTGAACAGGCCGCAAAAAAGAGCGGTCGATCGCTGTCACAGGAAATCGAAACCCGGTTGCGTCGGACCTTCCGTGAGGAAGATGACTTGGCAAAGCGGTTTGGCAGCGTCGCGGCTGCGCGTTTTTTTCAGGCGACGGCTCAGATCATGAATTTGATGCGAAATCCTGAAAACCCGGAGGCTGACTGGCTTCAGGACCCCTACTCGTTCCTGTTGGCAGCTGAGGTCCTCCATACAAGCCTTTACTTAGTCAGGCCTAAGGAGGCCACAGACGGGTTCCTCGCCCACGGTTTGAAAGCCGAACTTGAACCAGTGGAGACCACCGAAACATTTTGGCGAGAAACCGCGAATTCCAACCCATCGCTGCCACTAGACCCCCGGCTATCGTTCAAAGAGTGGTTCGTTCGGCACTTGAAAGGTGCGATCCCGGAGATCGTTGAACGCGCTGGCGAGAGAGCTGGCTCGCCACCGCGAGAGCGCCTGGACAATGACCGTCTGACCATGGCGCAAGAGTACGAAGCGGCGAAGCTAGTATTCGGTTCGGCGCGGAGAGATAAATGAAGGGCACAATTAAGCAGCGCTCCGCAGGCTCTTATTCCCTCATCATCGATTTGCCTCGGCAGCGAGGCGAGAAACGGAAGCAGAAGTGGATCACGTTTCGCGGCAGTAAGCGCGAGGCACAGAAGGAGCTCGCCCGCCTAATCACCGAACTGGCTGACGACAGCTTCCAGGAGCCGAGCAAGACGACGCTCGCGCAGTTCTTCGAGCGTTGGCTCAGCCACATGACCTCGCAAGTCGATGAACGCACCCATATTGGCTATGCCGAGAAGGCCCGCAAGAACATCAATCCGCTGCTAGGGAGCACGGTGCTCACGCGGTTGCGCGCTGAACAGATTTCGCAAGCCTATGCGCGAGCGCTCGCCAGCGGTCGCCGCGATGGCAAAGGCGGTTTGTCGCCTCGCACGGTGCATCACATGCACCGTATCTTGAAGCAAGCTCTTGCGCAGGCGGTCAAATGGGGGTTGCTCAAGCACAATCCTTGTGATGCCGTTGACCCTCCGCGTGTCGAAAAGCGGGAGATGATGACGTTCGACACTGAGCAGACTGCTGACGCCCTGAGCGAGATGCGTAGAACCCGGTTCTTAATCGCGTATCTCCTCGCCGCGATTTGCGGCCTCCGTCGCGGCGAGATCGCCGCACTGCGCTGGAAGAATGTCGATCTCGATGCTGGCGTCCTGAAGATCATCCAGACCACACGCCAGATCGGCAAGATCGTCACCTACAAGCCGGTCAAGAACACAAAGGGGCGACCGGTCGCCATATCTAGCCTCATGATGGATGAGCTGAGCGCCCACAGGGCGAAGCAGGCTGAGGAGCTGTTGCGGGTTGGAGCAAAATTGTCTGGCGATAGCTTCGTTTTCGCTCAGCCGGACGGTACCCCCATTAAGCCGGGCAGCATCACCAACGAATGGAAGCGGCTGGTCAAGAAGCATTCCCTGCCTCGCATTCGCTTCCATGACCTGCGCCACACTCATGCGACGGCCATGTTAGCCAGCGGCGTCCATCCGAAGATCGCCAGCGAGCGCCTCGGCCACAGCAGCATCGCGATCACGCTCGATTTATATTCGCACGTGCTTCCGAACATGCAGGCCGACGCCATCGAGACGATGGACAATGAGCTGCGGGCGGCCATCAGCAATCGCGCGAAGTGAATTTCCTATTGAGCCCCGCGCCTCGACTTCTTGTAACCAAACCGCGAACGACATGCTAACGGGTTTGCTAACAAATCGGCCGAGACGGTGTGGTTTTGGTTGGCACGGTCAGGGACAAGGGACGAAAAAACCCCAACAATCAAGGGCTTCTAAGGATTAGAACAAACAGGGGGGGACGGCGGATAACGCTTTTCAAGACCGGTGCCTTAAACCACTCGGCCACCCTTCCTGAGCTTGGAACGGCTGTCGCTTAACCCAGTCGACTGCGCAAGGCAACGCGAAGTTGGGCGCCCTAGCCTCCCAGCTCCTTGTCAGGCAAGCGTCAGCCTGTTGCCTTAGGCTGCACGCCTAGCAATCCCGATACCGGCGACATCTCCCAGGGCGTCGCAGGTTGCGAGGCCCGGGTTGGATTGGTCTCCATG
>Ga0209389_1000874_pt1 | contig 19512 bp, 20 predicted proteins | sample CowpearedBW_FD_187526 | JGI IMG/M metagenome (GOLD analysis project Ga0209389, IMG submission 187526) | Root nodule microbial communities of legume samples collected from California, USA - Cow pea red BW (SPAdes) (version 2) | ecosystem: Host-associated > Plants > Roots > Nodule | place: USA...
TTTATTACGTCTTCATCTCAGAAACTGTAATCATGTAATTAGTGATGAAATTTTGTTTGAGTATTTGTTTTTTGCGTATTCTATATTTGACCTAATCAATTGTTTAAAATACACACTCTTAGATGTTAAACTTGTTAAGTGTGAATGTTATAATGAGTTTGATTGGTTAAAAAGTAGATTACCCTTAACAGAACATAAATGCAGTGAAGAAAGGGAGTAGTCGCTTACAGCTCACTGGATTTCGTTTATGTGGCTCTGTTAAAACATTTGTCCAGTTTCTACTTCAATTCGGAAGCCAGAACTTAAATCCACTTCAGCTCCTTCTTTCTAACTTTGCATCCCTGTTTTGATACCTACGCTTCACATTGCTCTTTTAACTACTTTTATCTCTACCGTATGTCTCAGTTGCAAAATCAGTGGCATTGCGTTTTTATTCATACATTTTATGCACTGTATTAGGCATATATGTACCAATCAGAATACGAAAAATGTAGCCTTCAACAGTTTTTACTTCATCTATATCCCACAGCCTCATGTATGTTGTACTAACACCCTTTCTCGTATGTTCCATATAGCTACCTACTTATCACATATGTTCCACATAGCTACCATACCTTTCCATCATGACAATTTCTTCTTAATCTTATTTAGAACCGGTTGCTAAAAACTTTCCTTGGGTTTTTCCCAACATTCATTCCTAAGTATTCAAAAACAATATTCATTAAACTACAATTAAATATCTCAAAAAATATTCACTCGCCTATACACATGTCCTCCAATAATTTTTTTTTTTTGGAAATTAACCCCAGACCTTTTGCAAGTTGAAAGCATCTCAGAATATTTTTAATTAATAGAATAATTTGAGTTTAACATAAATTTTAGTTGAAAACATAAACCTGTATCACCAATGCAACATAATAACCTTAATTTCTTTTTTACTTACTGTCACGCCTTTTAACTTATTCTTCTTATAATAGTCAATCTCACAATTCATTGCTGTATAAAAGATTTTCTTTCTTGGTTAAAAAAGACTTTTTATACCAGTTCTGAAACTGATATAAACATAGTCGACATAAAAAGTTTAAACTTTCTATTCCAGAAAGTTTGTATTCTATGTCGGTTGTATTATAATTGACATAAAAAAAATGATTTTCTGCTTTCTTGTTTTTACTCAACTATGTCATTGCAAAGGAGTCATGGAGGTACTCAACTACTCTTTGGTCATCGCAAAGGAATCATGGAGGCAGATTGGGATTAGTGGGAGAAAGACGTCTTTTTGTTGGGTAAGGGCTTGGAGGAAGATATGCTTAATGAGTTCATAGTTGGATTTCACCGTGTCAAGGTAGGCGCAGACGCGGAAGCCACCGGTGAACTTGGTGGAGGTATGAGGGTGTCGTCGAGGACATTGAGCTTCTGGACATTGTTCCAAATTTCTTTACCCTTAGGCTGATTGTTTAAAGTCTATTATCTTAAGGACAATATTATGTTAGTATTATACGATGAAAGACTCCATTAGACGACTCTTTAAGAATGAGTAGGTTTTAATGATAACAAAATCTATAATGAAATAAGAGAGTATAGGTTTTATTTTGTTTTAATTTTCCTTATTTTAATTTAGCTTTGCATTAATGTGCAAAAATATTAGTTTTTCTAAAATTGTGTTAGTAGAGTAGTTTTAGATTTCATCTTCAGAATTCTTGCTATATAAGGCTTTGCTTCAGAACAATTCAGACAGTTCCATTTTGTGTGTACTTAGAGTTCCACTTAGACAATTTTTCCGTAGTTTATTTAAAAGTGAAGGTGAACCAGATCTTGAATATTCTTTTCTTAGGATTTTCTAAATTCTTCAAAAATTTGCCTTATACTTTAATAAAGATGAATTAGATCTTAACGGTGTGTTTGGATGAGGCAATTCAAAAAGGTGATTCATTTATTTGGAGAATTTGAAATTCTTTGTAATGAAATGCTTTGTTTGGATAGAGAAATTAAAAAACATTTAAAATGCATGCATTTTTTTGAAGTATTTAAATTAGCTAAATTAGAAGAAATTCAAATACCCTAAAAAAAGGTGGAATTTGAAATTCTTCTCATTCAACCTCACACTTTGGACTCAATCCCAAACGAACCCAACAAACCGGACAACCATGACATGTTGGGATGGTCATACGATCCAGACGGATCAGACCGACCTGACGACACAAACAGGTCGAGCAGACCCAACAACCTAGACGGGTCGGGCAGCCCTGATGACCCAGACAGACCAGGTGACCTAATGACATATACGGGTCAAGCAGGCTTGACAACTCAAATAGGTCGGTCAAGCCCGACAACCCACACCGTCCGAGCAAGCCCGACGACCAAGATGTGTCGAGCTAACCCAACGACCCAGACGAACCAGGCTGGCCCAACGACATAAACGGGTCGGCGAACCTGATGACCTAAATGGAACCGACGACCTAGACGAGTCGGATGGGCTCGAAGATAGAGACATGCTGAACTAACCTAACAACCAAGACGAGTCAGCGAGTCTGATGACCCACACGAGTTTGGTGGGCCAAACGACCTAGAGGTGTCGGGCGGGACTAATGACCCAAAGGTGTCGGGTAGGTCCAACGACCTAATCGACCGGTTGATCCGACAAGCCTGACCGACCAGATGACCTAGTCATGCCCAACCGGCCCGACGACTTAGACAAGCCCAACGACCTTGCAAGGTCGGGTCGACGTATCGACACAGACTTGTCGGGTGTGCCCGATGAAACAAACAGACCCGATAACCTAGACGGGTCCAACCAGCCCAACGACCTAGGCAGGCTCGACCAGCCCGACTGGCCCAACGACCTAGATGGGCCCAATGACCAAGACGAGTCCAATTTTCGACGACCTAGACGTGCCCATTTTTAAAATGGGTCGTCGAGCCCGTTTTTAAATTTATCATGAACTCAAAACATAATTAAGTCTAAAATAAATATCGTAAAAATTAAATTTTATCTCACAAGAAATTCAATTGTTTTTTTCCAAACAAAAAAATGAAATGTAAGGTATTTTAATTTTTTTATCCAAACAAGTTATTTAGAAAATGAAAGGGATTTAATTACAAGCAATTCAAATACAAATCATTTCAATTTCTGAACATTGTTGAAATGCTCCATCCAAACACAAGGTGAATGTTTCTGAATTCTAGAGATTGTTTCCTTCATTGTTTTCCAATTCACTTACATAGCATTTTGTTCTGGTAAAAAACGTAAAGTACGATCAACCAAACACATAATGCCACATAAACGAACCAATATACTTGTTTCTTTTCATTATTTCTATCTTCCCAACAAATTTTGTTTCCTCTTTATCTCACAAACTGTAATGAAATTTTTTTCTAATATTTATTTTGTGTGTATGCTATATTAGACCTAATCAATTGTTTAAAATACACACTCTTAGATGTTAAACATGTTAAGTGTGAATGTTATATTGAATTTGACTTGGTTAGAAAATAGACTATGCTTCAGAGAACAGGATATCACTACAAAAAAAAAAGTGTTTTAGTGATCCACCATTTTGGTCGGTAAATGACAAAAAATCGGTCGCAAATTGTTTAGCGACCGAAATAGAGACTAAACAGAAGTAGTGGCGAAAATCCTAGTCGCAAACCACTTAGCGACCGAATCGAAATTTGGTCGCTAAATAGCTACCGAAATTATAGTCGCTAATTGATAGTTAAAAAGATTGGTCACGTTTAACTTTTGGAAACCAATTTAGTCACCAAAAAATTCGTAGCTAATTTGGTGGCTAGTATTAAAAATTTAGTGACCCTTTTCTTTTGTCGCTAACGACAAAAAAATAATCTATGATTTTAAACTAGTTTGGTCGCTAATTCGGTCACAAATGTGATAAAATAGCGACCATGTTTTTTTTGGTCATTAATAATGAACGGTGTTTTTTCTAATTAAATTTCTTTTTAGTCGCTAAATTGGTGGCAAAAACTAGAAATGTATAGCTACAAATATATTTCAATGGCTAAATCGGTGGCTAAATCAATGACAAAAAAAATCATCAATAATATCTTTTATGGCTACATTTGAATACATAATTTTACCTGCTTATACAAAATATTTAAACATTTAATTATACTAAACAACAATCAAGTCAAATATATAATGTATTAAAGACTAATAAAAATTAAAAGTATATCTATTACATGATCCAACATATTCTAGTCACAAGAACCATTTCCAAAAAGAAAAATGGACATAGTTGTAAGTAAATTTGAAGTCATCATACAATTAAAATTATAACTAATGATCCTATGATCCATCATCATAAGACTGGTCCACTATATCATCACTATTAGGAGGATCAGAAGGAGTAGTTAGCATAGGACTCTTCAATTGGATGTGCTGCAAAATGAGTTTCATTTGCTCATTTTGTTGACGCATCTGCTCATCTTGTTGGCACATGTGTTCACTCTGTTGCTCGTGATTTTTTATCAAGTGCTTCATCTTTTCTTCAAGTGTCCTCTCCTTGGCATCCTTTGCCATAAGTTCAACATTTAATTTTTGAATAGTTTCACACATTTCTTCTATTTGATGAACTACTGGAGTTTGACTAGTACTAGAGTAAGCACTTGTAGAAATAGTAAACCTTTTATTCAATGCACCAAGTCCATACACATTACCCTTTTTATTTCCACCTCGAGCTACAGTAAAGTATATTTCATTGTCATCAATAGAGACAACATGAGAGTTTTTGAAGATGATCCTTCAAGCATTTGATTTTGTTAGGCTTCATCTCGTCGTTACTTATATTTGTCCTAAAAATGAAGTAAAAAATGTTATTATTGTGAAGAAAACTTGTAACAAACATTAAACTATAAGTTAAAGTTTAAACATACCGCAAGGTCACGAGTTTTATCACTGACCCACTCTCCAGTCTTTAATTTTTTTGTTCTTTCTACAACCTCCCATGCAGTTGGTGGTCGTTCTAACGCCTTAGTCTACATATATTTAAGCACAACATAAATTGAATACGTAAGTCTAATATATTGTATTTAAATTAAATATAAAATATTAATAGATAATAAGATTACCATTTTCTCAAAGTGAGCTGCTGTAGATATAGAACCACCACAATATGCAGATGCTCCTTTCTCAACAGCCCGATTTGCATTAGCAACGACATTTTTGGTTTGGAATTCTGCAGAACTCCAATGTAGGTCTAAGGCTGCTCGAACAGTTGTTGGAATCTAGGTCCCTTTATCTTGACCAGTCCTAACTTTGTTCATTGCATTTTTCAGAATACGTGAGCCTTTTGTATCAAATATTGATCTTATGACTCACTCTTGTTCAGGATCCCACCTATACTCTTTTTGCATGAAAAATAAGTTAGAAAACAAACATAGTAGAATAATAAAATTACATTTTAAACATAAACATAACTGAAATTATCTTAAACTCTCCAAACCATATGTCTCGAAGTTCAATTCGAATTTTCTTCCAATTGGGACTGGGTTCATCAAATTGTTGCTTGATGATATGTGAGATTACAATAAGAGGACCATTTGCTGGTGTAAATCTATGTTCAAACATATTGTCAAAATGATAGATGCAAACAATGACATCGAATAATAACAAATAAATTAAATTTTACTTACTCTCCTTTTTCAACATGAAGCCACGACCTTTGATCAACAACATTGTCAGATTCATACTCAGCTGCAATTGACCCCTGTATCGGTGAAGGTTGATTCATAGTTGGCTCTGTAGAAAAGGCGACAGGAGATGATTCTCCTACAAAATGATCAACATGATGCTCCTACACCATAGGAAGTGGGGGTCCTTCATAGGTAGGACGCGTAGATTCCATAGTTGTTGGATGAGTAAAAGAAATGGGAGAGTTGGTGTTGGGTGAAGCTCTCTCACCAACATGAACACCTTGACCACCACGATTAGTTGGTATACGACCACCACGATTAGTTGGTATACGACCACCTCTCCCTCTTAGTGTCATCTACAAGTGAAACTTATTGCACATATAACATCTGATAGAGTAAACATGTTGGGATCATCAATTTTCAATAAACATATTAGCTAATTATGATAAAAGGCTCAAACCTGATCATGTTTCCTACATGAGTTATCTTGCCCCTCATTCACTACAATTATTAGAAATCACAATCATATTAATGTAAAACAAAATTAACACAGGATACAAAATCACTTTTAATGCATGAATGACCGAAGAAGTATTTGTTTCATCACTATTGATGTCACCCTCACTTGAAATATATTCTTCCTCACTTTCTTCTTCTATGTTTGTATCATTTAGTAAGTGTATATCGATTTCTTCTCCCCTACCACTAACATGAGCAAGAGAATCTTTAATGAAGTCTGAATCAACATGTAGCACGACTTGAAGTTGAATAAGCTCATCATCTTGGTATGGAGTCTCATGCTTAACTTGACTTACTATATTATCAACAATTCTACCACGAGTTTTTGTCTTAATTACTCCCAACCAACCTTGGTGTCCCTATGGATATTTGGTGTAATAAACTTGCTCTGCTTGTTGTGCAAATATGAATGGATCATATGCTTTGTTATATCTTCATGATTGCTTTACTTGAAGAATTCCATACTTATTATCTACTTTGGTTCCTATATTAGGAGTATTATCAAACCATTCACATTGAAAAAGAATTAAATTCATGATTGGCAAGCCATTATACTCCAGTTGAATAATATTAGACAATATCCCATAAAAATCTGACTCTAATTGACCATCGCTTCCCCGTACATAAACACCATAGTTAGAGGAATTCATTCCTTCACTCCAAAGAACAGTGTGAAATTTGTATCTAGTGATAACATAGATAGGCCATGATTTAACTTTTTTCTTAGGACCCCATGCCAAATTAACCAATAATGGTTCTTGAATATTATTTTCTGGATTGAGAACCTAAATATATAAAAGATTATACATTATACATGTCAATCTAAATAGAAAATTTGTATAACTAGCAAGTATATGATGAAATGTACGTAAACACTTACATATTGTTTGAACCATGTAGCAAAATAGGATGAAATGTCCTGACCAATTTCAGCTTCAGAAGTTGTAAGATTAATCTCTCGTAAATATTCAACATAAATATTGTAAAGAAGAAATCAAATTACTCAAACCGCACAAATTAACATAATTAACATGGGTGTGAAAGGAGTGAACATCATCTTACTCAATGTATGGTTGAACCTCTTCACAATTTTGAAGAACATACAATTGGGCAGCATCAAAGTCTCTTTGGTTCAGATAATATGTCATGCATTTTTCAATTGCTCTTCTTGATAATTGAAAATTGAAATTGGAGGAGTACATGAAGAACTTTCACCTACTTCAAGGTTACAAGGGATTGTAGTCCTTCTTGTTTGAAAATGACGAGGATAATAAAATAAGGCAAATGTAGATGTTTCCTCTACTAAGTAAGCTTCACAAATAGAGCCCTCTACCCTAGCTTTGTTTTTTACTTTTTTTTAGAGAGTGTAAGGACCAAATAAAGAATATAAACTGGATTGCTTAAAAAATGAAGGAATAAACAACAAATGTTGTAAAAAGTGATTAGTAATTTTATACCTCTCAAATGGATACATCCAACAATATTGGACTGGATCACCAACTTTTGCCTCATAAGGAAGATGAATTGGAAGATGTTCCATGGAATCAAAGAAGCTTGGTGGAAATATTTGTTCCATTTTACACAATAACACAGGTATATTTTCTTTCATAATTTTCAGGTGTTCAACATTTAGTGTTGTGGAAGTTAATTTTGTAAACAAAAGACTTAGCTCAATAACAACTTTCCAAATTGGTTTTGGTAATGAGTCAAATGCAATTGGAAGCAATCATTGCATGAAAACATGACAGTCGTGACTTTTCATCCCATGTAACTTTCCTTGACTAAGGTCAACACATCTACCTAAATTGGAAGCATATCCATCGGGAAGAGTAAGTTCTTTAACCCATTTAAAATAGATATTCTTTGAGATTTGGTGAATGCATATGCTGCCTTTGGTTTGATAAGTTTTCCACGACCAATGTCTTTTAATTCTAGCTCTTTTCGATTGTATATTTCTACTACATCCAATCGAGCCTTGTTTGTATCCCTAGTTTTTCCTTTGATATCCATGACAGTGTCAAACATATTCATGAACACGTTTCTTTCTGTGTGCATAATATCAATATTATGGCGTAAAAGTTGAGTTTTCCAATATGGCAACCTATAGAATATACTTTGTTTCTTCCAATTATGTTTTATACCATATTCAGGAATATTCTCTTCTTGTAATTCAGTGCATAGTGGTAATTGTGCAACCCTATTCCAAATATCAAGATCAGACAAACACATAGGAGGGGGGAATTCTCAACAAACTTCTTCTTGAATGTCTTTTTATCGTTTCTAAATGGATGATCAAGTGAAAGAAATTGCGATGACAATCAAAATAGGAGATCTTATGGCTATGATTAAGAGAGAATGCCTTTGTCCTTTCCATACATATAAGGCAAGTGAGTCTACCCGAAGTCATCCAACCTGATAACATACCATAAGCTGGAAAATCATTGATTGTCCACATCAAAGCAGCTTTCATTGTGAAATTTTGCCTTAATGATACATCATAAGTCATTATCCCTCAATGTTGAGTACAAAGAACTAAAAATGCTGCAGAATACTTAACAAAAGAAATGGGTATCTACCAAACCTAGAAAAGAAGGTAATAGGTGAGAAGATCTATACCTACCAAACCTAAGCGAACATTGAACGACGTTTTCAAACCAATCCAAACGGTGGAATCTGGACTGTCAAATGTGAAGTAGTGACAATGGAAACCAGACAAAACACGAATGCGAACAAGTGAGCACACAAACACGAACCACCAAGTACGTGAACCGAACTAGTGTGAAGGAAATTACTGCTAATGAACTAGTGAGAATGCAAAACACAAAGACCAATAACACGAATGATAGAGGTGGAATGAAAACAATGATAGAGAGCACGAAGAAGATGGAGAGGCAATGAGAAGGAAAAGGGTTTTGGTTTCACTAAGACAACGAGGAGGGAAATGGTTTTGGTTTCACAACACAGAACCAATTCAAGGGAAGAATTTTTCCTTAAATTTTTTTTTTATTAAGCCATTAAGACAAAGCTGAAAATTATTTTTTCTAAATTATTTATAGTTTATTTTTTTTAAATTTGTTAAACACGATTGTTTTATGGTTTAGCTCACATATTTTAAGGGAAGAATTTTCCCTTAAATTTTTTCATTAAGAAATTAAGACAAAAGTTGAAAATTAATTTTTCTAAATTATTTATAGTTTATTTTCTTAAAATTTGTTAAACACTATTGTTTTATCGTTTAACCCACAAGGGGAGAATTTTCCCTTAAAATTTTTCATTAAGACATTAATGCAAAAGCTGAAAATTATTTTTTCTAAATTATTTATAGTTTATTTTTTAAAATTTGTTAAACTATTTTAATTAATTTTTCTAAAATTAATTTTGTGTTTCTAAAATTTTAAAATTAACACGAATAAAAATTAGGGTTAAATATATTTTTTGCCTATATTATGTTTAGGCAACATTTTTATATTCGTGGAAAATTTTAGTGTTGTTGCTTAAAGTTAAAAATGGTGTAGTGATCAAATATATTAAATTCATCTCAAATTTGTTAACACAAATAAACTAAGTCCCAATATAATTTTTATAAGATTTAGATTTAAAATAATTTTTTCACCTAATTGTCAACTTCTCCTAATCGGTGATGGTGGTGGTGTTGGTGATGTTGGTGATGGAGGTGGTGGCGGCAATGGTGGTGGTGGTGATAGTGGTGGTGGTGTTGGTGATGTTGGTGATGGAGGTGGTGGTGACGATGGTGGTGGTGGTGGTGGTAGTGGTGGTGATGGTGGTGATGGTGGTGGTGATGTTGGTTATGGTGGTGGTGGAGGTGGTAGTGGTGGTGGATATGGTACTGATGGTGGTGTTGGTGATGTTGGTTATAGTAGTGGTGGAGGTTGTGGTCGTGGTGATGGTGTTGGCGATGGTGATGGTGATAGTGATAGTGGTGGTGGATGTGGTGGTGATAGTGGTGGTTATGGTGGTGTTGGTGGGAGGAAAAAAACTTATTAGTAGCAACAAATTGTAAAAGTAAATTATTTAATTATTTTATAATTTATATTAAATATTCATTTAAAAATGTTATCATGTTAGTTTAATCTAATTAAATAATTATATGAAAAGAATATGTGTATGTTTTAGCCACCAAAAATATTTCGTGACTAAATACCATATTAAATATATTTTATAAAATAATTTTTTATCGATTGCTAAATCGGTGGCTAAAACATTACATATTAAATAATATTTAACGACCAAAAATATTTGGTGGCTAAATATCATATTAAATATATTTTATAAAATAAAATTTATTTTGGTCGCTAAATTGGTGGCTAAAACATTACATATTAAAGAATGTTTAGCGACCAACATTATTCGGTGACTAAATATCATATTAAATATATTTTATAAAATAAAATTTATTTCGGTCGCTACATCAATGGCTAAAACATTACATATTAAATCATGTTTAGTGACCAAAATTATTTGGTGACTAAATATCATATTAAATATATTTTATATTTAATATGATATTTAATAGTGAGCAAGGAATTCCACCACAAGTGCAAGCATCCACTGAATCCGACTAAATTATATGTATCCGGATGAGTCGTGTTTGAGTCTTAGTGTATTGTTTGCGAGTCATAACATGATGGGTTGACTTATGTATGTTGGACTATGAAATTGTATGTAACTGAATGATAAACTATTTTTCGGCTCTAGCTTACCCTTCTGTTGTTTGTTGTATGTGTTGTTTGTGTGGCTTTCTCTTTTGCAATGATCATCAATTTATTGATGTGAGCAGAAGCGAGGAACACCCGGGGTCAACAGGAAGGTGATGGTTCCGCTGCTTAGCCTCTGGACTGGCTTCTACTTTTGGGCTTTTCTATTAGGGCTATGGCCCATGTATCGTCTGACCATTGGGCTTTATTTTAGAATAATGTCGTACTTTGTTATGCTTTGTTATTAGCATCATGGTGTGTCCAGTTTCTCTCCTGTTTTCTTTTGAACAACTGTATGGAATAATGCTTAATCTCTAGGACTGCACTTCTATATTATTATGTGTGACATTTATTTTAATTATGATTATAAATTAAATAGGGTGTTACAATAATCCTTAAAATAATAATCAATTGTGATAAAAAAGTATTTAGCCATTACAATGATTAATTTAGATGTAAATTTATAAATTAAAAATTAATAATAATTAAAATAGTTTCAAAAAATTATAATTAAATTTTAGTTTGTTAACCTAAAATAATTTATATTATAAATTAATATCTAAATTAATTTTTAATTAAAAAATTAATCTTTAAATTGATCTGAATATATTTTTAGTTACCAAAATAGACGGAAAAACCTTTGAAAAGCTATACTTCTATTAACTACGAAAACAAATTGTCTGTCGATAAAAGGAGACAAAAGAGAATCCCTTACCAATAAAATTATTTATTCTGAGAAACAGCAAATGACACTTAGTTGACCATTAGTACATAGTGAAAATACGCGTTCAAGACTTTGAGATCTTCAAATTATATGAATTCTGACACGAGAATTGTAATTTTCGTCTTAATTAAAGTTGATGCGTCAAACAAGTAATAGAAAACTAAAAATAGAATAAGAACTTATTTAGAAAATGAAAAAAGAAAATGTAAAAAATGTTTTTCTAACCTATTCCAGCCAAAAAGACATGAATGTAATATCAGGTTTCTCACTCAGAGCATTCAGAATTAGTCCTTTTGCTGCAAGTCAAGTGGTTATTTTACAGACCTTTGTTTAAAAATAAATATTTTTTATTTCTTAAATATTGAGGTAAAATTTACTAAATTAGTCTCCATAAATAAAAAATTATAATTAATCATTAAATTAGTCATTAAAATTAATTATTTAGTTATTAAAAAAATTAATCACAAAAATTAATTATCTAAGTTTTAATTATCAAAAAATTTTATTTTTAAATTGGTTTATAATTAATTAGAAATTAATTATAATTTTTTATTTATAATAATGATTATTTTAATAATCAATACTTTTTAATTTTATAAATTGATATTTAAATTTATTAATATAATAATTAATTATTTTTTATTTTTAAAATTATTTTTTAATTGAGAATTTTCTTTATACCATCCTAAAATATAAGCGGTTGGAATTTAGTCTTATTTTGGTTCTGGGTAAGTATGAAACCAAGGAAAAAAAGAGATATAGAAACCAAAAGAAAAAGAAAAAAAAATGGTTACGACACTGAGTTAAAGTATGATTTGTTTGACTCATTGTTTATTGTTAAAAAAGAAAGATGGTTGGAAAGAACATTTCACAATAAAAAACTATTTTTAAACAATCAATTTTATAATAAAAAATGGTTAGTTATTACAATGATCAATATTGATACCAATTAATAAAAATAAAAAATTATTAATTATTAAAATAATTACTATTATAAAAAAAATAATTATAGTTGGTTACTAAATTGGTCTTTAAAATTAACTACCATGATCTTGATTACTAATGAAAATTGATCACTAAAAATTAATTATATAGGTTTTAATTACCAAAATAATTTAATTTTTAAATTAGTCTCTAATTAATTATTGACTAATTTAGTAACTAATAATTATAATTTTTTATTTATAATAATAATATTTTAATTACTATAATAATTAAACTAAAGAAATATTTTCTCACGATATTTTAATTTCAAGGTGAAAGCGGAGAGTTTAAATTATTCTCAGTTAAATTATAATAACAAGATAAAAAAACCTCGACGTCGTCTACAATGAAATTTTGAATTGTCCTATATGATATTTTTAAATCTAGAAATGCTTTATAAAATATTTAAAAAACGTATTCTAAAATATAATATATTTCTATATTTGAAAATAGTTTTGGAATGTATATTTGAATTATGTTTAAAAAAATTATATTCGAGAAGATGTTTTTTGATTCATCAATACTTTTTAGAATATATTTTTGAATGTATTTCGGAGGCATTTTCTGCGTTTCTCTATAATTTGACTAGATGCAAGTAGTGATTGATGTGACTTGAGGATGTCGTTGTTTGGGTGTCTCTACCCAATATAGATATTCAGTTGGTAAGGAAGATTTTAGGTTTTGGCTTGACCTGGATATTTAGGGCCTGTTCGTTTGGACAGATTATACTGTTCAAATAAATTTGCGAGCGTAGATTGATTCAATGTGAAGTGTTCCATTGCATGGATTTAAATGGATATACGAGTGCGGATTCGAGGAATAGCCAATTTTTTCATCCACTATAAAATAAGCAGATTAGAGAGGATTGCGACCAAATTACCATATTTGTCCTCGTTTTTCATTTCAATTGCACTTCGCTTTTCATCTCCTCACATGCACATGCAGTACAATATTGTGGAGTTTGGGAGAGGCACCAGTGTGGGCACCGGTGTTGTCAGTGTGTTGTAGGGGCAGCAGGTGTTTGGGTGGTGAGTGGATGGCACAGGTGAGGGTGGTGAGCAGCACGGTCTGTTGCAGTGGTGGCAGTGGTGGTGAGGTGTTGTCATAGTGTGGGGGGTGGATGGCACCAGTGTGGGGTGCTGAGTGAGAGAGTGATGGCACCGGTTACGTAACCGGTGCCTTGTTTTGAGAAGGGGTGACACCGGTTACGACACCGGTGTCATGCATATTTTTGTTTTTTTTTCATGCATTTCATTTTGTGCAGGTGGACGTGGAGGAGCTGTTTGAAGTCGCCGTAGCTGGCGGCTGGCGGAGGAGTTGTGAGTCTGGAGGTGAAGGTGGACGGCCAGACGTCCTTGTTCGCCGGTGAGACAACATTCTGACGTTTTTCATCCAAGTAAAAGTCAGCTACAACTTCAAGCTCTGCGTCTTCATGCGGTTTCACGAACCCTTCTGCTACCCATAGTTGGATCATTTCTCTTGCATTGATCTCATAATCTTCAGGATACATTCCAAAATATAAAAAACAAGGCTTTAGCTTTAGAGGCAAGCTGTCGTAACTCAACCTCAGTATATCCATCACCTCACTCTTGTCCTTAGTTGGATGCCCTCTCATTTCCTTCATGTAAAAATTAATTGAAGAACATCAATTCAAAAATTCATCTTTTTTTACACAAGGGTATTATGGTAACTTAATAAATATATCAATTTTAACATATAATTTTATCTATCACATCAATCAAATTTTTCACTAACTTTCATAAAAATTATCTCCAAATCCACTCACTTTACCCTCTAAATCCACTCAAAAAAACACAAATATCCATCCACCTAAATCAACACAAATTCATCTTCACACTCTCCTCCATATCCATCTATAAAAAGGAACACACCCTAAGTGTTTGCGTTTATGAATGTAAGATTTACAGTACGATATTGAGATATATTTCAAAGTATATATTTAAACTAGTAAAAAAATGGCTTAATATCTAATTTAGTCATTAATTTTATTCGATTTTTTAAAAAGTTCTTTAATTTTTTATTTGTTCAATTCAATCTTTTAATTTCGTAACGATGTTTAATTTAATTATTATATTAAATTGACGTTAATGTTGTGTCCGTACAGTATCACGTGTTATGTTATTGTCACATGACAATGTTTGTTTTTAATTTAGTCCCTTTATTTATAAGTTCGATTCAATTTGGTCATCTCTTTTTTTTAAAATGAAACAATTTGATCTTTTCTTAAATTGATATCAAATTAGTAATGAAACTTAATTACAACTTATATAAACATGTTAAAATGTTTTTTAAACATTTATATATCAAATTATTTCATCTAAATATTCAAATTTTTGACAACTATTTTTAATGTGACGAATGTCACTTTATATTTATATTTTTTAATATTTTTAAAATATTATAAGTTTAAATAGGAATTATTTTTATGTAAAAATTTAAAAATAAAATAATTTAAATATTTAGATGTTTGATGTATAATTATTTTTTAAAAAATAACATGTATATATAAAATATATATATATATATATATATAAATAAGTTTTAGTTAAGTTTAATTACGAATTTAATCTCAAATTTAAAATGACACCAAATTATTTCATTTTAAAAAAATAAATTTAATCAAAATTATAAATAAGAAAATGTATTAACATTAATTAACCGAAAATATCAGTTAAATATTTTTAAACAATTAGAGAACTAATTTAACAAATAAAAAATTAGAAAATTTTTTAAAAATTTGAATAAAATGAGAGGACAATATTAGATATTAAACCTAAAAAAATCGAGTTATATTTGATTCATTAAAATAAAATCGGCATTACTTTTGTAAGATCGAAAATAACATTATTTGATAATTTTGATATTTTATCATTGTTGATTTAATAAGCTTTTACATGTAATGGAATCTAACAAGAACAGAAAGAAGGAGCGTCTTAATATTTTTGAGTCGTTGAAAGGAAGAGTTTTTGAGGGTGAAGAAGAGCAAAAAGAGAAATTGTGATGGCAGACGATCTGTTTGAAGGATTGCCACCTCCTTCATCCAACATTATTGTTCCTCAACATCATCAACCTCAGCCAGAACCAATTGCTGTTGCTACCGACAACGATGGCAACACGGAATCCTCTGCAGTTCCGGCACCGAAGTCAATCCTCAAAAGTGCCCTCAAGCAATCCTCTGCAATTCCGCCTCCAAAGCCGATCCTCAAAAGTGCTCTCAAGCGCCCCAACCCTGCTGAACCCGACACCCAAGGTCAACTTCTGCTTTTCCTTTTAATCATACTTTTCTATTCACTTGTTCTTCCAATTAGGGTTTCTCCAATTCCAACAATTACTTCCATTTAACTTGTATAGTGTTTATTTTTTTTCTTCGGCTTTCTCACCTCAACCCTGAGTTTCGTAGATAGGTTTTCCATTCCTTTTTGTTGTCTCTTCACTTTTTATGCTTCAACTATGAAACCAGTTGGAAGGACGCGTTTTATTCAACTCTACTTACGTTCCATTTGATAACATGGACGCATGGGAAAAATGTGTACGTCCATCGTGGCTAGAAGAATGGATACACACGGTCATTTAGCATTCAATCGGGACTGCAGAATTCAGCTTAAAGATCTATTTTCTTGGAATTCTCTGTTTTTTCTTTTCACACTGTCAACTTCAGTAATTTCAGCCTTTTATATGTAGTGGGGTAAAGTGTTGTTGTTATTAATGAGAATTTACTTGATTATATCATTCTTTAGCAGTTCCGTATATTGTTTTTTCCAAAAAAAAAAACTCTATTTGAGCTTGCCTTGATGTTCCTAAACAAAAAGAAATCTGTTAGGTTGCGAATTTGAGCCCTACTTGTTTCTTTGGGGTGAGGTAAATGTAAGTTCCTCTATAAAAGTGCTTTCTGAGACGGAAATTTTTCCCTGCCTTGGTCTGGGTGCCATCCCTCCCCCTTGAATTTACTTAACAAAACAAAGGATGATAATTTAGTTTGATTTTCTCGTGATTTTAAGAATGCTGCTATAAATGCATTAGTATTTTTGTATTTGCTTCCCAGTTAAATGATGGAGTTGGGATTTTTTTTTTCATGAAATTCTGAATTATCTATTCTAATTTCAGCTGCAGCGCCTAAGAAAAGCTTGAAATTCAAAACCATGACGGATGCTTCTGAAGCTCAAGTTATTGATGCCATGCAGAAGATATCTTCGCACATCAAGAACCCTTCAAAGTTTAGTAAGGCTGCAAAGCTTGCTGTACAGCTCATTCAGGCAGGAAGTGTAAAGGCAGAAATTAGTGATTATTTTTTTGCTATATTAGAAGCTGCAATGTCATCATCCATAACTTGTACAGATCCTTCGGTTCGGGCAGATTACCATTGTCTGTTCTCAGCAGCTCAAAACGCCAAAGAAGTAAGATTACCTTTTTGTTGCAGATATTCATAATTCATTCTTAGCAATTTGTATTTTCTCAGGGAGGGTGTGCGAAAGATTTTTTGACTCCGACCTATCCTTTAATTTCAGCACCTTAATAAGAAGCAAAAGAATCAACTGGCAGCATGGACAATTAATGCGGTGGTGGCAAATGATTTATACACAGATGACAGCTTTGTGGTATGATTCTCATTGAATTCTATGTTAAACTTGGTGACAACTACGTTCTTCCTATTCGAGACATTGAGAAGCATATTGGAATGATGTGCAATTACTTTGGACATGTAATGCTGTTCCAATCATCACACAATGAATAGTATTCTTTTATTTGTGTATTGTCCTTTTATTTGTTCATAATTTCATAATATTCATGTACAGTTTTCATTACTTTGATGTAGTTATCTTCGAAGTTGTCATTTCACATATCAATTCATTAGTTTTTCATCCACATGAATTGTGACAAAAGATGGATCCAGGTGTCTCGGCATAGTATTTTGAATATTTGGTTTTACTGGCTGGAGTTAAAATGTATTGGAAAGGAAAAGTCTTTTGGAGCAATGATAAGATTAATTGTCAAGTATATGACTGATTGATAAGCATATTCATGTCCAATACAGCCATCCACTGTGTTCACCCTTTCTATACTTTGTGATAGATGCATAATGGGGCGTGGGAGTTCATTGGTGCATTACTAGTTGTGTCTCCTCTGGCATGTTGACACAAATTCACTGAATCAGGGGGACAAACTATCTTGATTTTTGGGTGGTGGGAGTTTGTCTTGGTTGCAAATAGCAATGTTCTTCATTTAAGTGAACTGTTGAATTCCCTGGCATGGTTCTCTGCTAGCTAATACTTTGACTTTGTATATTTTTGGAGGGACTATTGATGTGTCAAATTATTTGAAGTGAAAAAATTGTTGTTTATTATAGATCTAACCTAGAATAATTGGATCCATAAACATTATTTCTTCGTTACTCATTAATTGTTTCCTACTTTTTGTACAGTTTTCTAAAGCAGCTGGGAAAATCAAGGAAATTATATCTAGTCTTCCTGTTGCAACAGAGGAGGAGGATGCAGAGGAAGCAAAGTCTCTGAAAGATAGCACAGTTATAGCAGATGAAGGTGGTAAAACAGCTGCCACAGATAATGATAATGAAGGGAAGGAAGCTGACCCATTTGGACTTGATGCTCTTATTCCTAATTCCACAAAGAAAGGTGAAAAATTAAAGGCAAAGAATGAGGCAGCTGTGGAAATAAGGGAGGATGAGGAAGAAACCAAGAGATTCCTCAAGTCACAAAGAGAAGCCTTGATAACATGTTTAGAGATTGCTGCCCGGCGTTATAAAATACCCTGGTAAGTTCTGTTACTGTTTCCTATTGTATTATTATGTCTTTTACACACATTTTCAAATTGCTAGTTATCATTTTTCTATCCAGGTGTCAAACCGTGATTGATATTTTGGTGAAACATGCCTCTGATAATGTGTCAAGATTTACAGCTAGTCAGAGGGATGCCGTTGGGAAATTGTGGGCTTCAATACGGGAGCAACAAACTCGTAGGAAGCAAGGGAAGTCAGTTAATGGAAAACTTGATGTAAATGCTTTTGAATGGCTTCAACAAAAGTATGCTAATGAAAAGATTAGCATCAGGCATTCTGTTGGAGCTAGCGGAGACCGTCGAGCCCAACAATGGCTTGGTTAAATATTCTTCTGAGGTCAATGAATGTGATAGAGGATGATGGTCACTGTAAAACTGTTCAAAGAGAGAAAGAGGATGCGTCCTTGCCATTTCATTGAGTGTTGTAACATAAGTAGGTCTCAGACATGTCTCTTGATTGTGATTTCTTCAGAAAACAATTTGGTTAACTTCAGAAAAGGTGATTTCTCTACCTTTTTTATTTGTGCTGATTTAAGCTAATTATTTGTTTCAAAACATGCATAGCCTGCTCTGGCATCTGTTTACTAAAACAATTCGAATGGAATTTGATCCCGAAATGAAATCTTGTCGGTATAGATATATTAGAAAAAGAATTATAAGTTTAATTCAGTGTTACAAAATTGGTTTTAATGTTTCTCAATACATTTTTCTCATGTCAAAGTATATGCATATCAATTTAAAACTAAATTTAATTTTATAAATCCGATTTGCAAGGTCAGAAATGCATTCATTTATATATCATAAAGTTGATGTGTAATATTTAACTAAATATAATTGTTACATGATATTAGAGACTTTCATGATCTAAAAAAGCAAGTGTGTAAAACAATTTGGATTTATTTTGATAATCAATTGACATTTTAGTTTGAAATTTCATTAATGAATGGCATATATCTTCTTATCTACCACATTTTTTTTAATTAAATTTTGAAATACTCATCTTGGACACTTTTTAAATTTAAGACCTTTAAAATACTAATGAATTGTAAAATTTTATGAGTTGCTATATTAATATACTCTCAACTTTTTGTACTTGGGCACATTTATTCC
>Ga0209389_1000879_pt1 | contig 19475 bp, 5 predicted proteins | sample CowpearedBW_FD_187526 | JGI IMG/M metagenome (GOLD analysis project Ga0209389, IMG submission 187526) | Root nodule microbial communities of legume samples collected from California, USA - Cow pea red BW (SPAdes) (version 2) | ecosystem: Host-associated > Plants > Roots > Nodule | place: USA...
CCATAAGTAGTGTCCTGATTCAATGTATCTGTGCGAAGGAATCACAATCACATAAATATTTTACTCACAATATCCATACAACATATATTTTCTCAAATATTTCATTTATTGTTGTTTACTTATAACTTAAAGGTGCAAAAATATACGATTCAACACACAAACCTGTTGAAAATTGTTTCCATCTAATCTGATTTACATTCTAAATGGACTAAAAAAATCTTGAACTAGTAATTTGTCTACCTTATACTAGACCATTCTCGTCAAATTCAAAAAAGAAATATTATTTTAAAATTAAAATTGTGTCTTTTATGTTCGAATCGAGCTTATAACAACAATCCAACCCAATCAAACATTGCTATTTATTTAGGAAAAATAATTTTTTGACAATTTTTTGTTGACAAACTTTTTACAATATACAATATTTGATGTGACTTGAAAAAAAAAATTAGTGTATGTTAAAAGGTTAACTTTATTTAGTTTGATCAGATTTATTTTATATACTATTTTTAACGGCAAATCGTGTTAACCCTATTAGATGTAATAAAATCATATTTAGTTTTATGCATGTTACAAATATCTTCTAGTTTTGTTTATATATAGCTAGAAGAGAGTAAACTGTGCAGTTGGCAAAGAAGTGAAGCATAGCTAGGAAAACCATGGGAGAGGTAGACCCTGCTTTCATCCAAGACCCGCAACACAGACCAAAGTTGTGTGCTACCGAAGCTGAAGAAATTCCTGTGATAGATCTCTCCCCAGTAACCAACCACGCAGTTTCAGATCCATCTTCCATTGAAGGGTTGGTGAAGGAGATAGGAAGTGCGTGCAAGGAATGGGGTTTCTTCCAAGTAATCAACCATGGGGTGCCCCTTATTCTCAGACAAAACATTGAGAAGGCTTCGAGGATGTTCTTTGCTCAGAGCTTGGAGGAGAAGAGGAAGGTTTGCAGAGATGAGAGGAATGCCATGGGTTATTATGACACTGAGCACACTAAGAACGTTAGGGACTGGAAAGAAGTGTTTGATTCTGTTGCCCAAGACCCCAGTGTGGTTCCTCTCACTCCTGATGAACATGATGATCGACTCACTTATTGGACTAATGCATCACCTCAGTACCCTCCACACCTCAGGTAATTTCTCTTTCCTATCTTTTGCATATTCACATCGAATTAGAAATAAAACTAACATACATTATGTAATACATTATATAAGCAGAGACAATCATTACCTTACCTTATAAGTCAATTTTATGAACTATATCTAGTATCATATACGTTATGTACATACAGTATGTCTCAACGTAGAGCTCATCCACTCTATAGGATTTGGTCCTAATCTACGTAGGCCGGAGTCAAAAAAGGTCACAAAGCCAAAAAGTCCCCTATTAAAAAGGTCCACAAGACCAAAAAGTCCACAAAAGTCCTGTGGACCAGAGCTAGCCCAAGGACTCTCTTTTTAAACATGAAAAAATATAAATTTTTTAAAATATATTATTAAATTTTCGGTATAAGTCAACCTATTTTGGCCTCCAGCCAAATCGACCAAAGACGACATTCAGCCTGGGTCATCCCATCTCAACCTTCAACTGAATTTGGCCAAATTTCATACGGGACCGACTTGGTTGAATTTTACCAAATTTTAATAGGGGTCGACTTGGCGAAATTCAGCCGAGGTTGACTTGACCGAATTTTGACTAAGACCGTGTTAGCTGAATTTGGTCGAATTTCGTCTTGGTCAAAATTCGATCAGGACCTACTCAACTGAATTTGGCTGAATTTCGGTTCGTGTCGCCTCAACCGATTCAGCTAAGGTCGGCTCAGCCGATTTGGTTGGGGTCGTATCAACCTTTGTTTTAGGTTATCTCGTCTCGACCATTATCCCAAACTGACATGTCTCAACCTTCAGTCCGAGTAGACCCATCTCAACCTTTGACCTGAACTGATCTGTCCCAAACTTAGGCCCTGATCGACTTGTCTCGACCTTCAATCCGATCTCCCCCTTCGATTTGGACCTTTCTCGTCGTCTTTCGACCTAGGTCAATGGGTATCATCATATTTTAGAGTTTTTTGAAATATAAAATTGAAGCACTTATAACAGTTCTTTATGCACGAGTAACAAGTAATAATATTTATTCAGTTCAGGATAGTATATTAATTTATTCAATTACTATAACTCATTTGGTAACTATGATATAATAAAACAACTACTTCCGATATTGCTATGATGGATATTTTTCCATCATTGAAGTGTCTTCATTTGTTGCTTTCTTGTAGGTAACTTTTACACTATAAATGAGTTTTCCTTGAACATGTTCAAACAACTCTCAACGGGCTCCATTACAAATTTAAATATCAAATGGGGTCTCTTGTAAAATAAATTATTGTCATTACTACACATTATAGAATATAAAAAGGTTTATAATGTTACAAGCTAATAACTTGTGATTAATGAGTAAGAATATGACCACCATTAATGAGTGAAGACACAAAATATATTGTACTAATATATATATATATATATATATATATATATATATATGAGGATATTTTTGTGAATTAAAGTTTAGCGGGTACGGGTATCCACAGGTATGGATACTATGATACCCGTACCCGCCCCGTTAAAATGCGGGTATCAAAAATACCCGTACCCGCTGGTAGCGGGTATCTATTTTTAATATCATTTTCCTACCCGTTGCGGGTTTTATCCGCGGATATCTGCAGGTACGGATTTTCTTGACATCCCTAGTTACATGTTTCCAAGGCGGTATAACAATCTCTACAATTCAATAAAATTTATTAATCAATTTGTAAGTTACATATATTTTTATTATTATTTCTTTGAAGTTGATATCGTAGTCTTTACTCGATCTCATATATATAACTAAGTTGACTTAGTTAAGAGAAAAGAGAGTGAAATACAAATCTGGGTGATGAAAAGATTTCAGTTAAACACGTCACTTTGATTATTTACTTATGATCATTGAGGTGAGTTGATAGAAAATCTTTTTCATGTCAAGGATCTACGAAGTTTGACAGAATTAGTTTTGAGGAACATTGTGTTAAACGAAGCAAAGTTACAATAATTAGAATTACAGAACATAAGAGAAAAATATCATTAAGTCAAGGATTATCTTTTTTAGGCCATTAACAAGTTATATTTTTAACAAATATTTGTTTAAGTACACTTCTTAACATTGTATCAGGACCATGAACTAGAGTTTATCTTGACGAGATTTCTTGTTTATTCGGCCTATTGTGTCACCCACTATCAGGATATATGTATTTGTTGGGCATATTGTTGTACCTGCTATAGGGTCATGATCAAACTACCCATTAATGTCTAGTTCTTCACTCGAGATGCATATACCTCGACATAAGAAGGGGTGTTGCAAGTCTCACTTCGACTGGTGATATGACCAATTTAGAGTATATAAGTGGGTACAAACCCCATCTTACAAGTGGATTTTGTGAGTTTGAGTTATTCTTAAAGTACACTTCTTAACAGTTTGGAATTTCCTGAAACAAAATCCTAGATGAATTAAGAAAGTTCAAAGTACTTGAAATGAAAGAATTTGAAATCATTACTACACAATTTCCCATAGTAATCACAATGACCAACAAAATGAGGAGTAATGGAGAAGATATGTCTAATTTATGTAATCCCTTATTTTCTATTCTGAATGAAAATATGTAGGATCAATGTTAGTTCTTGTTGGGTGCACAAAAAAAGAAATTAAATCATTTTCCAAGTAGTTTTCTAACACTACGTAAGCCTTGATTTTTCCTTGTGAACCGAAATACATTTGAGCGATGTTAGTCCTTGTCAGACCTAAAATTCCAAAAAATACTTTTGTTTCTTTTATACAATCTTTTCTTATTATTTCAAGTAAAAACAAACATTTGAAAAATTACATCCATTTTGCATATTTAATTATAGGCACCATCTTCGAACGGGCATTGTAGGGTGCTAACACCTTTCCTACACCTAACCCACTCCTAGATCCAAAATCCAGTTTTCGAAGATCATGCCTTATCTTCATGGTTTTTCCGTAGTTTTTCATAATAAACTTAGTGACCACTCCAAAACCTTTGTTGGTTTTTAGAATTGATTTTTTTTGGTTCACTGTCCCATCATGATTTCGATTACGGTAGAAGGTGGTGAAGAATTCTTCAAACATTTATGAAGTAATTTACCCATGTTGTAGTTTTGATCGATGATTCAAATGACAAACAATATCTATTGATGAGCTATAAAGCTCATCGATGGTTCATGAACAAATTGATTACAAAACAATTGTAGGAAAAAGATCTTGCCATTCTCATATAAAATGGGATATGTAATGTCTATCATTCATCCAAAGGATTTATTGCAAATACAAAAAAGACTATCAATCATATGTTTATTCTTCTTAACAAAAGCTCTAACATGAATTCCATTATTTAACAATGTTTACATACTTTCTCATGTCTAACTTATCTTTGGCATGGTATGGAAACTTAAGATACAAGAGATTAAAGACACGGCAAATAAATAAAATGGTGCTTGGACTCTCAATTGGAAGTATTAATTTTTTTCTTGTGAAGATTGTTTTGTCGGTAAACAACATCGTAACCCTATGTTCTAAGAAGAGTGAATGACGTGTTAATGAGATAATGGAACTCATATGTGAAGATATTTGCAAACCAATAAAGGCTACATTATATAATAAAAAGAGGTATCTCTTATGCTTCACTAATGCGTATGGTCCTAAAGGTTAAGTCTATCAACTTTTTGACAAATTAGAATTTTTTTGGGTCTCTTAAAGGGAATTATTGGCTTTGGGATTTTCAAAAAAGGGAAGAGAAAATAGCTGCTTGCTTTTGCAAATTCTTATTATGCAGGACACGAAGAAGATTCTAAAAGTACTTTTTTTTTCTAATTGAGCTTTGGAGCAATGTCATGGATGTCTAAAATGTAACTAATTGTTGAAGTATAATTTATTGTTGATATTGCTTGTGTGTATAAAAACATAAATCACGTTCAAGAAGATGTCATTGTAATAATGTGTAATAATAATCATTAAACTTTTAAAAAAATACAATAATGCATAACTTGAGGCCTTTAATAAGTTCTAAAAGATTACGAGGATCTTTGATCTCAATGAAATTCACTTAATATTGCAATTAGTTTAAGGGAGAGAATAAATAGGTTTTGTTACAAAATAAATTATTATTATTATTATTATTATTATTATTATTATAAATTAAAATAAAGAAAGGTTTATGATGTTAAAAGGTAAAATTTAACTTGTTATTAATATTATTATAAACAATGGAGAGAATAAGAAGAGGTATATGTTGTTACAACTTTTAAAGGCTATATAATAACTTTCTTAATTCAATAAAATCATCAATTAATTTGCAAGTTATGTATATTTTTTATTATTTCTTTCATTTTGGTTAAAATAAATTTATTATTTGTTTTTGTTTTTGTAATTCACTATGTGAATATGAATATGGGTAGGGATACAATCAAAGAGTATGTTGAACAGACGGAGAAGTTGTCCTTCATGTTAATGGAACTTATAGCTTTGAGCTTAGGCCTTGAAGCAAAGAGGTTTGAGGAATTTTTTGTGAAAGATCAAACTAGCATTATTCGTCTTAACTATTATCCTACATGCCCTAGTCCACACCTAGCCCTTGGTGTTGGTCCACACAAGGACGTCGGAGCCTTAACCGTTCTTGCACAAGATGGGGTTGCAGGACTAGAAGTGAAACGCAAAGCTGATGGAGAGTGGATAAGAATTAAACTCATCCCAAATTCCTTCATTATCAACCTTGGTGATATTGTTCAGGTACTATGTTTTTTTACCACTCCAAACAACATTATTTCTAAAACTAGAAATCAGTTTAGCCACTTTAGCTAAAGTAGCTAATTTTTTTTTCTTTGAAAGATCATTTTTATCTTTAATCGTTTGTGAAAAATGATAATATGATAAACAAATTAATACTTTCATCAATTTAACTGTTGTATTGATTTTATAAACAATATTAAAAACTGAGATTATGCAATTTTATTGAATATTTACTCAAAATTTTGAATTTAATTTTTGTATATTATTTATAAATGATAAAGATAATTTCACATGTGACTTTTGAAGTTTTATTATAAAAATTATTGAACTATCAATTATGATAAGAATGTGTTATTAAAAACCTTTTTTAGGTAAATTCTTATTTTATTCTAGAGAGAAATTTTGACTTGGTGATTGGGGTTGTTGTTGTTGTTGCAGGTTTGGAGTAATGATGCATATGAGAGTCCAGAGCATAGAGTGGTGGTGAACTCTGAGAAAGAAAGATTTTCATATCCATTCTTCCTCTTCCCTGCGCAGGAAACTGAGGTCAAGCCTTTGGAGGAGTTGGTAAGTGACCAAAATCCTTCCAAATATAGGCCATATAAATGGGGCAAGTTTCTTATCCACAGATTTAGCACCAACTTCAAGAAGAGAGAGGGGGAAAACATTCAAATATTACATTACAGGATAAAATAATAGTATATTATTAACATCATTTATCATGTGTGTGTAAAATTCTAAATTGGGTGTAATATGTAGCATTATTAATCTAAAACATTATTTCTGAAGTGAATAATGGTAAAAATTTGTTGTTGAGTTTATAATGGTTTTATGTATGCAATATTATCAAATAAAATAATGAAACACCAATTATCATGTTTATGTATAAAGTTGAAATTCTATTGGACTTTAATTTCATAGTTTAATGCATTTCTCTTTGAGTTTAGTTTGCTAAGACTTTTTGTTGATTACAAATTATTCTTTTCTTTCCCTATAAGACTAAGTATTAATAATTGTTTGAACTAGTGAAACTTTACATGGTCTAGGTCAACTACTTAGTACCCTTTTAGGATTTGATGGACTAATTAATGTCTACCTTGTTCCAACCCAACTTGCAAGATCAATGATAGTCATTGGATGAATGATCTTGGAGTAAGTTTTAGTAGAACAAGTTATATTCTATTGAAATAAAATCATTATCAATGGTAATGTTTTTGCCAAAGACTATGGTTATTTTAGCGCTTTACTCGATGATTATAAAATTGTAGTTTACCAAACCATTTTTCTAAAACAAGTTGCTTAGACTATAGTTGGAATCGTAGTCTATTATCACTTATAGACTATAGCTCTCCCAATAAATGTAGCCTATTATCACTTATAGACTATGGTTCTCCCAATAATCGTAGTTTGTTATGACTTATAAATTACGGTTCTCCCAATAACCATAATCTATTATATTTTGGATTTTTTTTAATATTTGTTTCATTATAGTTTCTCTACTCTTAATTAAGCAACCTAAACAAAAACATAAAAACTAGAACCAATGGATCTCAAAATCAGAAAAAATGAACAATTACATATATCATTGACTACGTTGAAGGATGATTACAATTGTCAAGAATGTATATCTAAATAACAAAAAGAAATTTACAAAGTTATCTAACATATTGTGTTTTACAATTCTACAAATTAGGTTACAAAAGTATTCCTAATGTAGTTAATTGATTCATAATCGAATGGTTAAGCATAATTGAAATACTGCAAAAAAACAAGAACTTCAATTAGTACACAAAATAGACAAAAGTTCTTTTTTATACGCATTAACATAGATGGATAGAGGAATGCAAACCTAAGAGCGTGCTTGAACGAGAATGTGAGTAACACCAATGTAGGTAGCAACACAATGATGCAAAAGGGTAGCAACAATATGGATGGTCATTGTGGCAAAAATAGATAAACATGAACAAGGATTTAAGTTTTACGATCATGCGATAGAAGAAAAACAAATGGAAAACGAAGAAAATGAGAATGAAGAAAATGACAATGGGAGTGGTAACAAGCCAACGCAACAAGAAGAGACAAGGAGCTCATCTTTTATGGTAGAAGAGGAAAGGTTTGCATTCAACAACAGTGGCGTAGACAGACTAAAAATGAAGAAATTTACCCTATTTAGGGCAATATAAACTACATATAAAGCATAATTTCTCCAACCGCAGTCTATAATGAGATAGACTACAATTTTAATTGAATTGTAGTCTATTCTTTGCCAGTAATTTCAAAAATGTTATCGCTTCAATATAGGCTACATTTTTTAGATAACCAAGTCTATTTGCGTAGTAATTTTGCATTTATGGAGTAGTGTAACTCGATGTTGTGGAAAAAAATTCCACCACTCAATATTGTGTACTTGGTACTACCTTGGAGGGATCAATGTTAATATTCACATTAAAAAAATATATATTACAAAGATTAGAGAAAAATGATTAAAATTTATTTTTCATCATAAATTAGGATTTATGACGTTGAAATTTAGGAACTAATTACAAAGAAGAAAGATAAATTAAATTCATTTCTAATTTGTTTTTAATTGTACATAATTTGGACCGGAAATTTAAGTTTTCTAATTTCCAAAATCCATATAAATAAAATGAAAATTTGATATGAAAAATTTATAAAATATAAAGTAGAACAAATGTCGGATTCAACTAAATGAACTTTTAAGGGATCAAATTATAACAAAATGAAACAGATTAGCATAACCAAATTTTTTCTAATTCCTACATTATTTTGTGATGACCAAAATTTCCAATTATGAATCCATCAACAAATAAATTAAACAAGTTCAAGATAGTGAGAAGATATTTCCCATTTTTTGAGCAACCACCTAAACTAAAGATGCGATAACGTTTTCATTGCAAAATTATTTCACACTTGAAACAAGAAAAATGGTACCATAAGAATACATTTCCATCACATACAAAGCAACCATAAAACCACACTAAAAACATGATCCATTAGGTGATTTTTATTACTTGTTTCACTTTTATTATTTTGTTACTCTAAGATGATAGTACATTTTCATTCTCCGAAAACAAGGAGCAAATAAAATATACCAAATTTTCCCTTTTTACACATCTTTACATTATAAGTATAAAAAAAATATTAGTTAATTTCTTTGTATTTTTTGTACTCTACTAAAAAGATTCCCTTAATATAACTTTATACCTAACTTTGTGCCGCAAAATTGCAGTTTTGTATAAATCCATCTTTGTCATTGAGCCAATTAAAATGCAGAAAACCAGAACATGAAAATATATTCTCTAAATACAATTTCTTGTTTGAAAACATGTTATTAAATATTCTGGATTTGTTCATTTTAATTTTCTATTCTGGCTCCTCATAGACCATTTTGATAACAAGTCCCCACACAAATGTTCCCCAAGTGTTTGTTTTTTTGTCTGTATCGAAACCTTTCCTCTCTTCCTCTCCTCAAATAGAAACCACATGCATAAGATACATTCACTTGTATGCTGGATCCAATTGGATAATCAATGGAATCTAGTTACAGCTTTAATATATTCCCATGTCAATACTTTACTCTCATTTTTTTTTAACATATCGTTTAATTTTTATTTTTTATTTTTTTTGTCATATTTGTGTTTATCTCTGTTCTATAACATGAGATTAGGTGGATTAAGTAATTATAAACTTTATACAGATATGGTTTTAAATAGAAAGAGTTATATTCTAATTTTAATTATATTATAGGTTTTATTGCAATAATAAACACACCTTTGCTACAACTTGAACAACTTGTTCCTTCACCACATCCTTAATAAGATCAAATTTCTTTCTTTTTACTTACAATATTATTTAAAGATGTTTATTGAGTGAACAAAATTCTTCTGCCAGAGAACTTCTTTTTGAAAAGCTTACATTGCATACTTGTAAAGTTGTAATAAGAAGAATACGATAACTATTTCAAATATAGTAAATATAATTAATATAAAATTTATATTTTATTTTAATAATAACTTACAGTTTTTAAATTAATAATGAAATAATTAAAAAAACTTATAATAATTTCTTAATTAATTGATGTAACGTCCTAAAAACTAAGCTATCAATTATATTATAAATTCATCAAAGAGCTGGTGAAAATATTATAATAATAAATAATACAACATAAATATATACAAAATATGTACATATATAAATATTATACAAAAGTAATAAAATAAAAATGATATATCTTGATTATCTTTCAAACATTTTGTACCTATATCGACATTGCAATTTACAACATATTCAGATAAGTAAGTTATTGAAACAATTTCTTAACATAATTTATATATATATATATATATATATATATATATATATATATATATTGAGTTGGTGAAAATAATATGTGATGGAAAGTCTCCATCACCTAGGATAAGCAATAGAGTAGGATATATTGATTATATATTGGATTTTAAGTTTATGGTTTCAGTTGCCTAAGTCAAACATTTAAGTTTGCATTTGACTTTTTTTATACTCTTGTATTAGAGTGTTGTGATATTTTAGTTAAATTTGTAACATCCCAAATTAATAGAATAATCCTAGTAAATAGAACGTCACTTGTTTATAGTATAAAAGAAAAAAGCACAGACATAAAGTATATAAGAATTAACCTTTATGGTTATTCCATATACTGAAAAGAATACTCCAAGGGCACAACAAAATGCCTTGAACAAGAGTTAAAAGAAACAATTGATCAACGAATTGCCCTAAGAGTAATATACCACCTAGGCACCAGCGCCTCAGGAGTGCTCTCCGGTGCCATAACTAATGCCCCTAGATTTGACGACAACACCCCCACCATCTGATCTCCAAGAATCTCCACATCTGCTCACACCAAGGGTTTGGTGATCATCGCAAAAAGAAAACCAAACAGAACACAAACACAGAGAGAAGGGTAAGCTAGACTAAAGGTTTTATCATACAATTAAGCATGCAATTTAAAAGTCAAGAACACATAAATAAACCCAGCATATAATAGCAAACGAGCAAGACTCTAAGACTAAATTATCTGGATATATATAATCGGTCCAATTCACTGGATGCTTGCACTTCTGGTAGCCTCTACTGCTCTACAAAGCCATTGCTAATGGGTTTCACCCTACCACACACAAGGTTAATCTTTAAACATCTAAGGCCTTTATCTTGCCAAAGACTAGATCCTCTTGCTACTTTCACCACTTGAGTCAGTACACTCTACGTGAGACTAACTAACTCTTTAGAGTTTCAGGATACAATCCTTATTTGAATCCTTACCTAATTATATACGCGGAGGCACCACCACGAAACCTTACTAAGAGGTTCATAGAATTACATCCATTACATGAGGCACAACCATGAGCTCTCACCAAGAAGTTCATGGAATTACGTCCATCCCACAAGGTACCACCACGAGATCTCACTAAGAGGTTCATATAATTACGTCCAACTCATACCATAGCCATGTCTCACCAACCAACCATAGATTTGTCATGCATACCAATCTCATGTCAATATTCAACCAACCACCCAATCATGTTTCATATGCATATTCATACCAAACTCATCAATTCAGATCCCAATAAATCATATAGAGCATACATGGCATCATAAATGAAACTATTTAAAGCACTAATCATCCAATCATGTGAAACACCCACGAATACAATCAACTCTATCAATTTCGCTCAAGCTAAAGAGCTCTCGCTCAAGCTAAAGAGCTCTCGCTCAAGCGAGAGGAACCCCTCATTCAAGCTACCAACTCTCGCCTGGGGGAGATTGCACACAAGGGGCACATCGTGGTCTTGCTCAAGCTAGCCCATCTCGCTCAAGCAGGTTTCCTTCGCTTAGGCGAGCCCTTGAAACAGAGAGAGAGAGAGATGGGTTGCAGTTGTTCTCGCTCAGGCGAGAGCTCCTCGCTTAAGCGAGAGCTTACGTTTGAGCGACCACCCAGCTCGTGTATGACTCGAAGAATTTAAATAATTAAATAAATAATTATTTAATAAATGCGAATAGAGAAAGCCTTTATGGAATTAAATGCTAATTGTCATGGTGTGAAAAAGTACTAGCTCAAGTGGTTAAGAGTACTTAGTTGTGTGAAAGGACTTGGGTTCGAGTCCTAAGTATGCCATTGTGTGTTATCTAATTTAGTATTTTCTTTTGGATTTGTTTGGGCGTGATAAGAGAGGATAAAGGGCTAGATTACAAATGTTATCATGAAATGTGATTTGGTTGAGTTGGTTGTGCACTTGAATTTCAATTGTGTGGTAGTGGGTTCAAATCGTGGCTTGAACAAAATAACTTTCTTTTTGTTAAAACCTAGTTTGGCAAGGATGTCAAGAGGCATAAAATTACCTAAAGAGAGTGAGTGAGTGTGATTGGGTGGAGTCAAGGCTTGGAATCAAATTGGAATCACAAAGGGACTTTGGAAGAGCATTAGCACGAGAAAAATCCAGGTTAGAGGAGTTCCTATTGGTTGTTTTAATCTTTAATTGTATGAAATCGTGATGTATCAAGGGTTTGGGAATGCATTTTCTGTTTTTATCATAGTTTCATTTGAGTTTCTGGAATTTTCCAGAAACTGCCTGGCAGTCACGCGCGACCCGCCAGGCGACACAAGCTTCAGACTCATTTTTCTTGGGTTTTCTTCATGAAACGTCTGGCGGCAGAGGAGGATCCTTCAGGCGATGCGAACTGGGAAGCCAATTTTTGTTGATCTGGGTTTTCTTGTGTTCTCCGTGATGTTGTCATGATGATTTATATTCATGAATATGAAATTTATGGTCTATTTGACTGTGGGCAATATTTATATGTTGAATGAATGTATATTGCATGAAATTGGGTAATTAGGGTTCCGTTGGAGTTAATGATGAATGAGTATGAATTATGTAATTGATTGAATACGTTGGTTCCTAGGGTATAATGTTAATAAGAATATATCATGAACCCTATATGATGTGTACGCTTTAAATTAAGACTACTCGATGGTGGGGGTAGAGTTTGGGATATTGGGGCCATGAATGGTGCAGAAGGAATCTGGCAGAATCTGATTTGGTCATGCACCGCTTGGCGGCATCAATGCTGTCGCCAGGCGACACATCAGGACAGAGGACGTCATGAGTGATTTTGTGAGTTGTGTTCTTTGGGGTTTTCACTGATCGCGTTTCTGCGTGAATTGGGGTAGTTGGCAGGGGTTCCATTCCTTTGGAACAGGTGAGGGAGTAAGTGTTATGTGTGTAAGGGAGAGTTAGAGTGAATCAAATGCATGAAATAATAAAAAAAGGGCTTAGAGAGAGGGCGATGAACTGTATAGTTGGACTGTAATTATGTGTTGGCTAGAAAGGTTAACCTATAATATGGATAATAGGGAATAGTAAGAGTGAAATCATGATTTCTTCTGCCATAACTTAAGAATGAGTACAATTTGAATTATGAAACCTGATATGGATTGTATGTATTAGAGAGCAGTAGTAAGACACTACTTGTGGTGGATCCAACTGATTAGGGAATGGTTAATTGGGAACATGATGATAATTGATTTATTGTATGGATTATGTGCATGTATTGCTTGTTAGTCATAATCTGATATATGGAATACTGTGGTTTGGCTAATATTGAAGTAATGTGTGATTTGAGGTCCCTTAGGACCTATTTAATATGCTAAAAACCAGTAGCATTGCGCTACTCGTATGGCGCCTGGCGGCGCGGGGCGGCCCGCCAGGCGATGGAGTCCCAAAATAGTTACAGTGGCAACTGTACTCGCGTGGCGTCTGGCGGCAGGGTTGGTTCTGCCAGGCGGAATTGTGTAGCAAAAGCCCTGAATAATGCGTGGCGCTTGGCGGCAGGGTTGGGGTCCGCCAGGTGGTGATGGTGCAGCATTACTGCTGTTTGGCGTTTGGCGCCTGGCAGTGTGAGATACCTGCCAGGCGATCTGGAACCAGATTCCTCCTACCAGCGTGAAAGGCGCGCCAAGCGGTTTCGGTGTAGAGTTAGTGTGCGAGGAGGATTTGTACACAACTTTAGGTGATGTTCTTGATGTGATGTTTTGGCTAGGGGCCTAGTTACAAGTGTATCTTGTATTGGGGTAACACGTGGCCACTCTAGGTTGTAGCCTGGTGGTTTAGGAAGTCTAGTGGAATATGCGAGATCGTGGCTCGTTTGGTGAGGTTTTGGATGATTGCCTTCTTCAGTGCATTTGATAGAGTTTTAGTAGTCTGGGATCAACTACGGACTTATGTTCATTTTGAGGGACTCCACTTGGTCTCGCGGTGAGAGGTCGTGGCAAAGTTATTCCCACGTGTGGACTATCAGGTGGTGGCCTGTAGGCGGAGGGGCGAGTAGACACTCGTGCGGCAAAAATCTATCTTTGACCTCACCCAAAGGGTGTAGAAATAATAGACGTCTAAATTAAGGGTTGAAAGTTGAGGAACTAAGGAAAGGGAAAATGCTAATACGTGCTATAATTTTTTAGATGTTTTGATGATTTTCATATTTTAGTTGTTTATTTAAATGAACTCATCCTATCTCTGTGTGTTTGACGATGATCATTAACTTGTTACATGGGAGCAGATGTTAATGCAAGTGAGCATGTGGATGGTTAGCGATGGAGTGGGGAACAACTATGGGAGTTTTAGTAATTCTTTTTATAGTAGTTTTCTTTACGAAGAAATATGGTCTATTTTGTAATACTTTTATGGATGGTTTAATTTTGTAATAATTAAATACTGCAGTTTTATTTATTATTGGCGCGTTGAATTTGGAATTAAATTTTCCTGCGTTTTGGGAAAGAAGTTATTAATAAATGAGGTTATTTATATATATTATTCTTTATTTTTGTTTTAAATAAATAATTTTCGACTAGAACGTTACAGCTCGCCTGGGCGAGTTCAACAGAACCCACCAACTCTCCCTTATGCGAATGCCAGATTCGAATCACAGCCACAACACAGGCAATGTATTTTCACACAACAAACAACATGAATGAAACATCCATAATGTAAAACAGACCAAGCATGCAAAGGTAACTTAAAAACAGCGAAACCTTAGCTTCCCTTACCTGAACAGAGACTTGTAGACAACGGTAAACCCCAAACAGTGAGCACCACAGCTTCAGGAACAACTTTTTGAGCTGAAAATAGTGGAATAGAAATGGAGTTCACTAGCTTGATGAAGAATAAGGCCAAACCCTAGCAAAGTTCTGGAAAGAGAGAAGAGTGAGTGAGGAAAATGGGTTGTCTTGCGAAATGAGGGCAGAATGAAAGGGATTAGGGTTGGAAAAGGGTTTTGGGGCACCCTATGGGCTGGCCTTAAGCCCAACAGATAAGGCCAGACCCTTAAACATTAAATGCAGAAAAAGTGGGTCTTACAAAATTCTTGCTTTGTGCAATGTGAATATACTTGAGACCAAAGAACATGAGAAAGTTGTCTATGTTGTAAAAAAATTCACATAATGTTATTCTCTTGTTGTCATTAAACAACAATGGTCATGATTTTTCTCTGATTTTGAAGTTTTCATATTATATTATTATGTTGATGATTTCTATCTTATTTTTCTATTAAAGTGATTTTCAAAGATAAAAGACATTGATATTTTTTATCATCACACATTTTTTCTCATCAATATGTGTATGTATGTTTTTTTTGTATATTTATGTAATATTTTAAAATACTTTATATTACGTAAAAACCATATATTTTATATTTTGTATTAAGATGTCGCAATTGAAAAATTCGTCTATATATCAGATTATTCATTTAGGTAAATATGTACACGAAAGTGGGTGATTCAAGATAGTATTTGAATTATTTACCAACTTTTGTTAAGTTTATCAGACGTTTCAAGCGCATTTTATGATAATATTTGAATTGTTTACACCGTTTGACACATTTTCGCTTCAATGTTAACTCAAATATTATCATAAAATGCGTTTAAAATGTCAAATAAACTTAACAAAATTTGGTAAGAATGACTAAATCCATACATTTTTAAAGATGAATGATTAAATTGGTATAAAATTTCGAAGAGGAACTAATTCCAAAATTAACTTAGGACCAAAAATATATTTAACCCTAATAATTTTGTTATTATTTAAAATAAAGTTGGATTAGTCCAAAAATTGAATTCAGTTGTTTCTCTTATTACATAATTTACTCTATTATGATCTTGTATCTGTTATCAAATGTTTTAACCGATCTTCTTACTTATTAAACATAAAATAGTAAAAACTTTATATTTTGAAGCTATTAATTTATTTAGTATTTTTATAAATATTAGGAAAAAATATTTATTTTTATTTATGATACTTTTCTATAGAACATTAGGAATGTTTTCTTTAAAGAATATATGTATCATTATTGAGCATATATATCATTCTCAGGTGGAAACCATCATCATTTTCCACTAAAATCAACCCAAAAGAACTGAAAATGATGAATTTGAAAACTGAAGATTAAAAAAGATTAAAGAAAACTAATGACATCACAGGTAGGTTTCTTTCAGTTTCTTAAGGATCACAAAGATATATTATATATGACATGTCTGTTCTAAACTATTTTGAACCATTATTCAAATCTTGGACTTTTGTTATTCCCCACTTGGTTGTTCTGTGCAAACCCACAGTTTTAACTTTACTGTTCATTCCTAATCCTACAATACAACATAGTCTTCAATTCATTTGCTACAGTAATGTACAGTTTTTAAAATATAACCTTTTATTTGACTCAAAGCTTTTAATTAATTTTAAAAAATATTAATTGGGATTTCATTTGTTATATTTTCTTATGCTTATTTTATAAGTTTCAAGAAAAAATAACTTTAAGAGTTCCTTTAAAAAAAATAGTATAAACAAATACGAACTTGGAACTTTTCTCGAGAAACTTATTTTTCTAAACATTAAATATGTTTTTTTTCTCATTATTTAAAAAATTGTTAAATCAAATTATAATGAATTTAGATATTATACTTTGTAAAAATTTAATGTAAAACAATAAATGATATATGGAGTATTATGACAAATGAAATTTCATAATGAACTAAAATATAACTTATATGAACTAAATACTTTATAATTTATTTTAGAAACTAAACTTAACTTTTTATAATAATTTAGAAATAAAAAATATATTTAACTTTTTCTCTAAGTAGGACTCATCATTATTAAATAGGAAAATTCGATTTTTTAAGAGTTGAATTTATAACTTGATCGATGACCAAAATCTTATCAAAATTCAAATTTTGGAGAATTAAATTTTAGATTTGGATTTTTTTTTTGTTACAAGGGAAAAAATGAAAAAGAAAATATATATAAAAAATATCTTTCCTCAATTTGGGTCATCCGAAAACTGAATTTCAATAGAGTTTCTAAAAAAAAGAGTATAAATAAATACCACACTTTACTAACTTGGAAATTTTTCTCTAAATAATAGAGATCCAGAAAAAAAATATATTACTCAAATAAACTTTAAGAGAATTTAATTTCCCAAATAAGAAGGATCACCATTCTTCAAGATTGGAAAAACCCAAATTCTAAACTCTATTTAGTTGGACTGGTAGTAAAAATTTCATCGAAATTCGATTTCTAGAAAACTAAATTTCAGAAAAAAAAAAGTATTTCTTTTTATAAAAAGAAGAATAATGAAAAAATATAAAAAAAAATCTAAATCCTCTTCCAAAAGTCCAGTTACCCACAAATTGAATTTCTATAGTTTTTGCTCTAAGTGGAGTGGGGAGTCCAATTCCCACCTTGAAAAATAATCGGTGCTATTTGAGAAAACAAAATGCAAACGGGTTCGGTGGGGAAATTCTTTTTTTGGAAAGCGAGTTTTTTGTGAAAATAAAAATTGTACTAACTTGCTTCTATAAATCAGTATAAATTAATTTGTTTTTCTTACATCTCATAAGAAGTACAAGCAAAGTTGAGTGTATTCGCACTATTCCCTGTGGAAAACACATTCTCAAGTTCTTCCCTTTCACCAACTCCTTCATAAATGAGCAAAATGTGCATTTTTTAATTATGCCACCTTTTTTTCCCACTCTATTATATTCATAGCAATTACTATTTTGAACCCATAAGGCTCAAGCTGTTGTAATCAATCACAGTCCTTGATTCTTGTTTCATGGCAAACCTCAACATGTTCCTCGGACTCTTGTCTTTGTTGCTGTTCCTTCTGGTCCCAGTTTCTTCTCAGCCTAACCAGATCTTCTATGCCGGATTCAAGGGTTTGGATAGCAGCAACATGACCCTTGATGGTGTAGCAGAAATTGAGCATAATGGGATACTGAAACTCACAAATGATTCAAGTAAAGTAATGGGTCATGCTTTTTTTCCAACTGCTCTTCAGTTCAAGAACACCGGTGATGGTAAAGCTCTCTCCTTTTCTTCCTCTTTTGCTCTGGCTATTGTTCCTGAGTTTCCAAAGCTTGGAGGGCATGGCCTTGCTTTTACAATTGCAGCTTCCAAGGATCTGAAGGCTCATCCAAGCCAGTATCTTGGTCTGCTTAACTCAAGCAGCATAGGGAACTTCTCCAACCACCTTTTTGCTGTTGAGTTTGACACAGCCCAGGATTTTGAGTTTGCGGACATCAATGATAACCATGTTGGAATTGACATCAATAGCTTGGTATCCAATGCTTCTGCTCCTGCTGGGTTCTACACTGGGGATCATGATTCAGACAAACAGAATCTCACTCTCAAAAGTGGGCAACCTATTCTGGTTTGGGTTGATTATGATTCTGCTCAAAATGTTATTAATGTCACAATTTCTTCATCTTCTACCAAACCCACAAGACCACTCTTGTCTTTTCCTGTGGATCTTTCACCAATCCTTAGGGATTCCATGTATGTAGGGTTCTCTGCATCAACAGGGTTGCTTGCTAGCTCCCATTACATCTTGGGTTGGAGCTTCAAAATCAATGGGCCAGCTCCACCCCTTGATCTCTCTTCCCTCCCGCACCTTCCAGGGCCAAAGAAGAAACACACGTCTCTGATAATTGGGGTTTTAGTTTCTGGCGCTGTTCTTGCATTGTTTGCTGTCTTACTCGGCTTCTACATGTACAGAAGGTACAAGAATGCTGATGTTATAGAAGCTTGGGAGCTTGAGATTGGGCCACACAGGTACTCCTACCAAGAGCTGAAGAAAGCAACAAAAGGTTTCAAGGACAAAGAGCTGCTTGGAAAAGGTGGATTTGGGAGTGTCTACAAAGGAACATTGCCAAATTCCAACACCCAAGTTGCTGTCAAGAGAATCTCACACGACTCCAAACAAGGCCTGAGGGAATTTGTGTCAGAAATAGCCAGCATAGGGAGGCTCCGCCACCGGAATCTGGTACAGCTTCTGGGGTGGTGTCGCCGGCGTGGTGACCTCCTCCTTGTGTATGATTTCATGCCTAATGGGAGCTTGGACAAGTACCTGTTTGATGAACCAGAAAGAATCCTGAGTTGGGAGCAGAGGTTTAAGGTGGTTAAGGATGTTGCTTCTGCTCTTTTGTATCTGCATGAGGGGTATGAGCAGGTGGTGATACACAGAGATGTTAAGGCTAGTAATGTGCTGCTAGATGGTGAACTAAATGGAAGATTAGGAGATTTTGGATTGGCAAGGTTGTATGA
>Ga0209389_1000887_pt1 | contig 19427 bp, 13 predicted proteins | sample CowpearedBW_FD_187526 | JGI IMG/M metagenome (GOLD analysis project Ga0209389, IMG submission 187526) | Root nodule microbial communities of legume samples collected from California, USA - Cow pea red BW (SPAdes) (version 2) | ecosystem: Host-associated > Plants > Roots > Nodule | place: USA...
GTGCTTCCTTCCTAGCTTCATAATTTTTTTTTTTTCAATTTTTTTGATGAAAAAATGTTTTTGCTTCTTGATTTTTTAAAAAATACTTCTTAAAATTAAGGAATTAGTATTTAAATTTCGAAATATGTATAAATTTAGTTATCTTTTAAAATATTTGTTCTGCTTTAAAAGAACGAAATCTTTTAGCATTATATTATTTAAATATCTAAATTAAATGTGATGAACAGTCTAAATATTAGAAAATATAAGCGTGGCACTGATTATTAATTAAATTGTGTATGTCGTTATAGTAATTTGAAAGTAATAAATTAAGCTAATTCTTAACACGGCCGGTAGGTGAATTCAATTTTTAAAAGTATAAACTGAATTAAATGTCGAAATTATGTAAAATAAATATCTAAAATTTATTTATACACTTGAACTAAAAAATAAAACTTAGTTGATTTGAATTCAATTTTTTATTTTTATTTTTTAAGTTTAAATATGTTTTTAGTTGTTGAACTTTAATTTAAAATTAGAATTCACGTGTGTCCACGATTTTGATACATTTTGATATTCAAATTATAAAAATGAATGAATATAGTCGTCATTTTAATCTAATCACATCAAATTTTTCTTTTTTTATGTATCAACTAATTGCTAACATCTGAGTTATTTGTATTTTCTGACACATTCTCGCTTCAATGTGAATAAAGAAATATATTTCACACATAAACAAACCTAACATAATTATGTTAAAAAACTAATGTATTCAAAGTCCAGGACTAAAACATAACACTTATTTTCTATATTTCTATTGAATTTGAATTTAATTTAATTTTAAATACCTAAAATTTGGATACAAAATTTCAAAATCAATCACAACTAGATACCAAATATGAATATGGAATTTTATAAGATACCATAACTTATTTAAGTAAATATGATCCAATATTTAATATTCCACCTTTATGATTGAAACAAGAAATACACACTTAAGAACAAATATCTGTAGTATGACAAGTTACAACTTAATTTATTAAAAAAAAATCTAACAACTATTTGACGATTTTAAAATATTTTTTTAAATAGTTCCTAAATTAAATTTGTACATAACAATACATATTTTAATACAAATTAATTTATTATTATTAAATTACACATAAAAGATAAATTGAAAATACATTACAACTAAAGAGCACTACAAATAATATTAAAAATTTCACATAATTTTGACCAAAATATAAATATAAGTCTAAAATAAAATTACAAATTACAACTAAAACATATAATATAATAATTATCTTAAAACACTAATTCATCAATACAATCATCATAAAATGTCAATATATTTTTATTATATAGAGACCATGCAGATAATTGCTTATCAAAGAAAATGAAAAACTAATTAAAAAAATTGTAAAACAGCTATCTTCTTTATTACTCCAATAAAAGTACTCAAAATTAAGTTTTAGACCAAATTTTAATTATCTTTTTGTACTGAAAATTTTAAATTTATTTTTCGATTTTCATTAAAATTATTTCTTATACTAAATACATATCAATTAAAATATATTATTAATAAAATTAATAGCAATAAATAAACTAATGTAAGAACCTAAAAAATGATATTTTATGATTGATAGTGTTTTTAAAATAGTGAGATTCAATTATTCTAATAATAAAAATGTTTTATTACAAATATGTTCTTAATAAACATGTTTCATTATTTTAAAACACATCATATCTCTATTCTAAAGTTCTTTGTCTTCCCTCGCTCTATTTAATCTATTCGAAGATTTGAGACGTAGGAGTGATCCTTTTGGTAAGCTCTTCAAATCCAATTATTCAATTTTTTCAATTGAGTATGTTGATTTTCTACATTTTTCTTGGTCCAATCTATTTTCTCTTGGTATGTAGGCTTGCTTTGCTTCCATGTGATTTTAGAGTCATCAATATGAGTCTTTATTGATCAATGATTATAATGGTATGGTATGATCATTCTTATGATGTTTCTATGTGTAGATAAAACATCCTGAAGAGTTAGATGCGTTTTGGTGTCCTAGTGTTGTTTGATCAATTTCATCAAGTAAGGGAAGCTAGCATTTTTGTGAAATTAAAGTGTTCTTTAGTGAGTTGAAACAGGGGATTCTATGAATTGATGGCATGAATTTCCTTTGTTTGAAAGTTTGTTTTAAATTGGAGCTTATTGAGATAATTATGGATAACTTAAATTATATTTTTGTGGTTGAGAAAATGTAACCTAATGTGCTGTGATATCTTTACATTTTTATGCATAAAGAGGTTTTGTCTAAATGGAAGGATATGAATTAGAAGTTTGTGTATTAGTATAAAAAGTGTGGAAGCATTTAAACAAATCAATTTGAACATCTCTATGTAAAAAAATTAGATTTTGTGTTTGTCTTTGTAAAATTGAGTTTTTGTTGTTAATCAGAACATCTTAATGAGACCTTTGATCGACTATATTTGACACTTCTTTAGTTAAGAGATTAATATATTAAAAATTATGAAGTTTATTGAGTGGAGAATAGCTCAAGAAGAGTTAATTTGCTCAATTAAAACTCAAAGTTATAGTTTTCGCTTATAGTATATTATTGGGCGCCATTGTAGCGCCGCTAGGCTGCACTCAAACAATGGCCACTAACTTGCGAGCACTGGACACCAAGGGGTCATAACATCGAGCGCCACCCTATTTTCCTAGTCTTAGAAAAAATGGGATTTTCACTTTGTTAATTGTCAGATTGAGTTGAAATTTTAACAGTAGGTCCTAGGCACATGAATCTTTTTTTTTACTGTTGAGATCTTTGATTTGAGTTTTTGTTGGAAAAATGTTGTTCTTCTCTTCGATGTACTTAATAGAAAATAAATGATGTATTTTTTTAATGTTTTCTTTGATTTAAATGATATTTGGTGAGTTTGGAGGTGAAACTATCTTGAACTCTACTAATTATTCATACTCATGTAGAGGAGGATGATTAGCTGATGAGAGTGGTAAAAAGTCCTGTCATAAGGAGGGCCCACGGTTCTTATGATCGTGACTAGGGATGTCAAAAAAATCTGTACCCGCGGATAAAACCTATAACGGGTAGGAAATGAATATTGTAAATGGATATCTGTGGGTAACGGGTACGAGTATTTTTAATACTCGCATGTTAACGGGTGGGTACAGTTATTATAGTATCCGTACCCGTGGATACCCTTACCCGCTATACTCTAATTTAAATTAAAAAAAATATGATTAAAATATTAACATATTGATTTTGAATGAGTTATTTTTTTATCAATTAGTTTTAAGAAAATTCATTTCTTTGTAAATTGTCATTCAACACTATTTAAATGAGTTATTTGGACTTTGGTTAAAATTTATGAATGTTATGTATTATATTTTATTTGAATTTACGATTAAAATATGTTGTTAAATATTTATTTTTATTTTTTTGTAAATATCTGTGGGTACCCGTGGTATTAAAAAATTATGCGGGTACCCGTATAACGAATATGGGTACTGGTACGAGGCAAATATTTATCCAGCGGGTAGGGTACGGGGGAGCTACCATAAGTGCATAACTTCATGAGTTTGACATAAGTGCATGTTTCTAGATAAATTGAGTCTAGAAAAGTCTAATTTTATATATGATCTTGTGTGAAGAGTGTAATTATATCTAATATGTAAATTTAAATGACTTAGTATATAGTGGTTATGTGTATCTCTTTTTCAGCTAGCTTACCCTTGAGTGTTTTATGTGTTGTTTCTTCTTTTGCGATGATTACTTTATTGGTGTGAGCAGATGAAGATGCATGAATAGAGGCACTTCTGGCGAAGGAGGGGTCATAACGTCGAGCACTAGTTTTCCAGCGCCACCCTATTTCCTAGTTTGAGTTATCTCAGGGAAAAATGGAATTCTCACTTTGTTGATCAGATTAGCTAAAATTTTGACAGTAAGTCCTAGGCACATGAATCTTTATTTGTACTATTAGGATCTTTAATTTGAGTATTGGTTAGAAAAGTGTTGTTCACCCTTTTGATGTACTTAATAGAAAATAAATGATGTAATTTTTAATATTTTCTTTTAGTTAAGTGATATTTTGGTGAGTTTGGAGGTTAAGTTATTCTTAACTCCACTAATCATTCATACTCATGTAAATGAGGATGATTAGTTGGTGAGATCGGCAGGAGGTCTTGTCATAACCCAAGGTTGTTATGACCGTGACAGGGACTAGCCTTACGTGTGGTAGCTCGGTACAGTGGTGTATTGGCACCAAAGTGCATGACTTCACGAGTCTGACTCAAGTGCATGTTTCCAAATGAATTAAGTGTAGAAGAGTATGATTATATGTGTGATATTGTGTGAAGACCATAATTATATATGATGAGTAAATTTAAATAACTTAGTATATTGTGGTTATAGATATCTCTTTTTTAGCTAGCTTACCTTTGAGTGTTTTTATGTATTGTTTTTTATTTTGCAATGATTAACATATTGATGATAACAGATGAAGATGCAGGAGTAGAGACACCTCTAAAAGATGAGGAGTCACCTGTATGAATTGTTGGATGATGTGAGAGTAAGGTTGTATCATTTGGAGTAGAGTTTTGTTGGTCTAATAGTTTGAATGTATAAATATTATATTATTATTGTAGTTTTATCTTTATGATAATTATATTAATATATTTTTGTACTTTAAATTTTTTGTTCTTTAATATTAATAATTAAATGTTTAATTTTAATAGTTTTTTATTGTTAGAATGTTACATTAACTAAATTATAAAAAATACTTTATGAATAGTATAATAAATATAACTCATTTTTTAATTTAATAAACTACCATAAAAATTGAAACTAGTTATTAAAGAGGGGAAAACTTACCAAGAATTTTAAAAACTAAAATAAGTGTGTTTCAAAAAGGATGCAGCATTAATAGTTTGATTTGAAGTTTCTCTAATTAAATTTGTCCATCCATAATTCGTCTTTATTTTTTATTTTTTCCAATTCAACACGCTTTCTGTCGGCTCCACGGGATCTATAGCATCCTTCCTTTCTCCCGAAAGTTTGTGGAAACCCCCTACGCAGAGAGAGCGGAATTGCATAAATTCATTTATAAGACACTTTTTTTTTTTTTCCTTTAGTTTTTTGAAGATCAAAATTTTAGTTTTGAGGAAGTTTGAATCACAGTGGGTTTCTCTCATCCAAAAATGTGGGCTCTCTGTTTATGGTGGTGGGTGAATGGCCGGATGCTAAACCAAATTCTGAGATGGCTGAAGAAACCAAAGGTACTAAGAATTCTATGTCTTGCTTCATCTGTTGTTGGATTGCTCTTTAATGCACTGAGTTCCTCTTTCAACCATCTACTGGGACACTGGAGCTGGTGGAAGATGCTTCTTTACATTCTTTTCAGTTTCATCATTTGCCTTGCCGTCTTGTTCGCACCGGCAAGGTCGAGTTCCACCTCGTGTGGCGTTTTTGGTTCTCATAATCACTTCTGTTTATTCCTTTTTCTTAGATGACAAGGTGAAGGATAAACCAGATGCATACGGTATAATCTCTTGTGCTGCTTTTGCTATCATGTCTCTTGGCATGTCAAATCTCACTCAATTTGGATTCCAGATTGATCTACTATATTTCTTCTGCGGTGGTCTACTAGTACAACTCATGAAGATCAAATTGTGGTTAGTCATGGTTGGAGCAGGTTTCAGTTATTCCCTCCTCCAGCTTCGAGACTATCCGCGCGACACACCAGAGGAGAATCTTCAGCTCCTCCAGCTTCAAGAATATCCGGGCGACACACAAGGGGAGAATCTTCAGCTCCCGGACCAAAATCATTATTGTTGGTGGTGTTTCAGATCAAAATTATTTTGGACCACGAAATTTATAGTGATAAGAAGATAATTTTAGAGATTGAATTGGGTTCTCTTTTTATTATTATTATTTTTATATATAAAGAGTCATATCAGTATTATTAACTATTTTTAATTTTAGAGTTTCTAGCCAACTGAAATGTGTTCAGTCTACAAAACATTAAGCATAAATACTTGTTCTTTTTTCTGACACAATATCGACATACTTCGGAGTCAATTAAGAAAACACATCCTAAAGTGTTTTTCACATCATCGTGCATCCTGTCCAATCACTATCACAAAACACTATTTGGCACTACTTCAGTTTTGTTGTCATATTTTATCTCATTGCTTAAGGTGTCTTGAATATATCTTAACATTCATGGAAAATAACTTTTTAATTACTAAATTAGCTAAATTTTTTAAATCATTCACTAATTTTTTATTTTTTCATTTTCAATATTTCAAAATTATTTAAAAATATATAGAAAATTGTCAAAATTTACTAGTTAAAATATTATTATTCCATTTTTAGTGGCTATGGCTTGAATAATGCATGAATTGAGAGAGTAAACTTGCAAACACTGTATCAAGCCTCAAATTAGTAAAATAAAATAAATTACCAAGCAAGTTTCTACAGTGGGAAGGTTTAACATTTCTTTTTCTTTTATTCAAAATAACACTAACAAACCAACAACGCAACTATTCAAGGCTTTATACAAAAGCAATGAGATTAGTTCCACAAAAAGAAAGTCAGAATAAGAAAAGCAAACCACTTGCGAGGGAGAGATGTTGGTGTAACTGAAAATGAGTTTAACTCATTCCATCAACTCGGTACAGGAGTTTTAGGAAGAAAATATACTCCCTTGTACAATATATATAAATCATTTCAGTGTAAAAAATGTATTTAAAAATGATCAGAGAACAACACAAACTGACACAGCATTTAAGCTTTCTCGAAAAAGAAATTGAAGGTTTAAAATAAAACCAACATTTTTACTCTGGTTTGGCACCATGTAATATGCTTGAAAGAAAAGCAGTGATATCAGTTTCCGATGATCCTCCAATTTCAATTGCAGTATGGCATAACAGTTTCAGCTCTCTGCTTCTTTTTCTCATCACTTCATCACTATTCAAATCCATGAATTTTCTTATAAGACTAGAAATTTCATTTTTTCTCATCAAAGTGTCCTCTTTTACCTCCTTTTTCACCCTCCACCCCACCTTCAATTCCTCCACTATAAACTTAGCATTAAGGGGTTGGTCCATAAATATAGGAAACGCCAAAAAAGGAACACCACAAAAAACACCTTCTCTAGTAGAATTCCACCCACAATGAGACCAAAACCCCCCAATTGCAGGATGCTGCAGCACCTTCAATTGATCACACCATGGCAAAACTAGTCCTTTATCCCCACACAACTCTTTCAACTTACCATTTTCTCTGGGTTGTACCCACAAGAACCGAGCACCACTATCACCCACACCAGCTGCAATTTCATCAAATTGTTCATTAGAAACCGAAAGAAAACTCCCTTGAGAAATGTACAACACTGAGGCAGAAGGTTGGTTGTCAAGCCATTGAAAGTAGCCATGTTTAGAGGCATCAATGTGGCCATTACCAAAACAAGGTATGGCAGGGCCAACAGTGTGAATGGGTATGGAAAACTCTGCTTTCAAAGCATCAATGGCTTTAGGCTCAAGTTCATATATGGTGGGGAATAACAGATATTGCGCTTTCTGCACCCACGGTATAACATTCAAAGCCAATTCCAACAATCTTCGAGTACGCCAACTTTCATCACTAAGTGGAAAATCTGCCAGACGAATTGATGAATTCCCCGGAATATAATCCACACGTTTCTCACCATCTTCTGCACAAATATCTTACCTTTTGATTAAATTGGCCTTCAAATATCACATCCAAGAATTGATACGTAGAATTGATTGGACGAATAAGTAAATTAACTTTTAACAAATTTCAAGAAACTCCATGTACCATATGTCAAAATTCTCGTCTTAAAAAACTCAAATCTTTATGTTAACAACTTCCAAGCATTAAACTTGTGTTTGGAGTAAATACATGAAATGAGAGTAAAATATAGTAAGAATAGATAATATAATTGTTTGAATTAAAAAAAAATTATGATTAATTTAATTGGTATAATAAATTAAAAAATTAAAAAATAGCATGACGTGATAGTCCCCTTGCCCAGTATAGTATAAAGAATATTTTTATGATCCATTTTGGTTTTCCTATTGAGATATTTAAAGAGTGTGAATTTTCAGTGAAAACTTTTGGAATTAAAAAGGTGAACAATTCAAGTTGATCACTGTTTTTAAAATAGATTTTCGGAAATAGAAAAGGGCAAATCCACTTTCATAGGCCAAAACGATAAAGAAAAATAAATCGCACGGGTGGAGATGTTCTATTTATTGACATTTAATTCTTGTTGAAAGATTGGTAAGTGAAGCTATAGAACAATTATGGTAATTTTCAACACGGTTTTGTGAGCGTAACTGACCTGATAAGTTTACAGGGTAGTGACCGTTTCGCTGGAGAAGATGGTAGTGTTTGAGCACCGCGAAAAACGACGCGGACATGGGCCAAAACGACGCCACGGGAATGTTTCTAGCGTTGGCGAGGCGAACCACCCAGAAGAGGTAAGTGTCGTAAATGATTACTGTCGGCGGCGGGTGGAGGCGATTGAGGAACTCTTCAAAAGGATCTTCCATTTTGGTCATAACGGCTTCAAGAAAAGTGACGAAGTTATTGGCTCGACTCTCTTCGGAGGGAATAACGTTGGGGATTGTGGCGAATCGGATGTTGTCGGGTTTGGAGTCGGAGCCGATGAAGCCTAGCCATTCTTCGGTGACCACGAAGGTTACGAGGATTTGAGAATGTTTGGAGAGGAACAACTTGCAGAGGTTCATCATGGGATTCACGTGACCTCGACCTGGATATGGCACCGCTACCACGTGGCAGGCCATGGTTGGTGGAACTTGAACCGGTTGCGCCATAGAGATAAGAACAGTGTTTCGAAAGTGAGAAGAAAGAAACCAGAATCAAATATTTAGGCTCTCTTTGATGAAGATTTGTTTGGATCAGTAGGTGTATAAAAAGTAAGAAAGAAAGTAGGAAAAGAGAGTGAGAATCAGAATGAAGGGAAAAATACAGTGGAACCAACCAGACCAGAAAAATGTGAAAAATGTGGCGTGATCACGTGACTAGTCAATGATTACTGCACTGCAGCACCACCTCGTCAAATGACACTCTTCAATGTTGTATACAGTATACTGTGTCTGCTTGCCTGGGACGTGTGTCTCGAATGTTCACATATATGACACTCCATATAAAAAACGAAAATATATTCGAACATAAATTTCGAACTCATGTTTATATTGGTGACGTGACATTTTCTTTTTCTTAAAATTTTTTTAAATGAAATTTAATCGATGGTCACGTGCACGGAAGTTTTTGCTGTAAATTTTTTTTGGCAAAACGAAATCAGACATGAAGAGAGAAAGTAAGACAAAATAGAAAACTTGTAGAGTGTTGGTGAGACAGGGAGAGAGAAAGTCAGAGGAGAGGCGGAAACAGCGTGAGAAAGTCGGAGACAGCATGAGAAACTCGAAGGAAAGGCGGAGACAGCGTGATCAAGTCTTTGGAAAGGCGAAGACAGCGTAAGAAAGTCGGCGGAACGGCAAAGAGAGAGTGAGATAGTCGGAGGAAGTCCAGACAGAGAAGTTGTGGTGTTACAAAAGCGAGGCGGGAGGCGGTCATCGTGAGAGGACACACCTACGACAGCGACGATAGTGAAGGGGATCGAATCCAGTGGAAGCGAGTCGACGACAACGATAACCATTCCACCGGAAGCCGTTCTGCAAGACCGTTTTAGTCTAAGGTTCGTGTTCTCAAGCAATGAACACTTTGAAACTAATAAAATTTTATTTGTTGGTCAGAAAGATGAACTTTAAAGGGGTAGTACAACCATCAATTACGTTATCAAGTGGGGAGTACACCTACCCCAATTGGGGAGTGCTGTTATATATTCTGGTTCATAGTACCAGTTTTTATGACCATCTTAAATTTGATTTTTTTTTTATTATGATCAATTCAAATTTCGAATAACAGTTTTAATAACATTTTTTTTGGTAGGAAATAAAATGTTCTTTAAAGTATCAATTACATTACAAAGTGGAGAGTAGAAGGACCCCAATTGGGGAGTGCTGTTATATATTCTGGTTCCCAGTACCAGTTTTTATAACCATCTTAAATTTGAAAATTTTGTTAAGTAATTAATTTTTTTTTCTTTTATTATGATCAATTCAAATTTCGAAACACAGCTTTAATAACATTTTTTTTTGTAGGAAATAAAATCTTCTTTAAAGTATAAATTATGTTACAAAGTGGGGAGTAGAAGGACCCCAATTGGGGAGTGCTGTTATATATTCTGGTTCACAGTACTAGTTTTTATAACCATCTTAAATTTGAAAATTTTGTTAAGCAATTAATTTTTCTTTTATTATGACCAATTCAAATTTCAAAAAACAATTTTAATAACTTTTTTTTTTGTAGGAAATAAAATCTTCTTTAAAGTATAAATTACGTTACAAAGTGGGGGAGTAGAAGGACCCCAATTGGGGAGTGCTGTTATATATTCTGGTTCACAGTACCAGATTTTATAACCATCTTAAATTTGAAAATTTTGTTAAGCAATTAAATTTTTTTTCTTTTATTATGACCAATTCAAATTTCGAAAAACAGCTTTAATAACATTTTTTTTGGAAGGAAATTAAATGTTCTTTAAACTATCAATTACGTTACAAAGTGGGGAGTAAAAGTACCCAATTGGGGAGTGCTGTTATATATTCTGGTTCACAGTATCAGTTTTTATAACCATCTAAAATTTGAAAATTTTGTTAAGCAATTAATTTTTTTTTTATTATGACCAATTCAAATTTAGAATAACAGTTTTAATAACATTTTATTTTTGGAAGGAAATTAAATGTTCTTTAAACTATCAATTACATTACAAAGTGGGGAGTAAAAGTACCCCAATTGGGAAGTGTTGTTATATATTCTGGTTCACAGTACTAGTTTTTATAACCACCGTAAATTTCTAAGTTTTGATAACGTATTACATTTTTTTTATTATGACCAATTGAAATTTTGAATAACAATTTTAATAACAAATTATTTTTCCTAGGAAACAACATGTTCTTTAAACTATCAATTACGTTAGGTACTGGGGACTACAACTACCCCAATTGGGGAGTGCTGTTATATATTCTGGTTCACAGAACCAATATTTATAACCATCTGAAATTTAAAAATTTTGTTAACCAATAACAATTTTTTTTTAATGACCAATTGAAAATTCAAATAACAATTTTAATAAGAATTTATTTTTCGTACCAAACAAAATGTTCTTTAAACTATCAATTACGTTACAAAGTGGGGAGTAGAAGTACCCCAATTGGGGAGCGTTGTTATATATTCTGGTTCACAAAACCAGTTTTTATAACCATATGAAATTTCTAAGTTTTGTTAAGCAATTAAAATTTCATATTCATTATGACCAATTGAAATTTCGAATAACAATTTTATTTTCTACAAAAAAAATGTTCCTTAAATTATCAATTACGTTATAAAGTGGGGACTGCAACTAAAACGAGTGGGGAGTCATGTTACATATTTTGGTTCACACTACCACTTGTTATAACTGTTCTGGTTCAGAAAAATACTAGATAATTCTTCACCAAAACAAAAAGAAAATACTTTAGACTTACTTAGGTAAAAAAAAAAATCATCCCTTGACCATGGGAGCAACCTTCTTATTTATAGAATAATCAGTTACAAAATATTAAATTCTGCAAATACAAAATAAAAATGAAATTATCTTCTACTCCTAAAATATCTCTAAAAATAATAACAACCTTATTAATTCCTAAAAATCCCACCAAACACGGAATTTAATTTAGTTAATATTCTCCCTCGGTGCCCCGCTGACCCGATCTACTACTACCGATCTGCTAAATGCTAAAAACCCATATATCCTCTCGGTCTAAAACCGAACCACCTTCTCTGGACCGGTACATAGCTCTCCAACTTCTGCACTATCTCGTCTTCAGAACGAGGAGAGCAGAAGTTGTCTTGTCAATAACTGCTCTTCACCACTTCCCGTAAAATCATCATTACTCCCTGCATTCGCGCCACGTGTAACCCATCCAATGATCCCACTTTACTCTCCTTTTTGAATATCAAACGTCATTTCTTTCCCCCTTTAACCTACACAACTCAACCATCCCTTCATCTTCTTACTCCTCACACTCGAGCTCTTTCGCCTCCTACCTATCCTTCTCAACCGCCATTTCCTTTTTCCAGGTACTTTTTCTTTCTCCTTCAAATTTCACGCTTGTATCCCCTTGCTCCCTTTGCTTGCTTCTTATGCATTATCTCTGTTCTTTGTACTGTGTTTTAGCTTTGCGATTGTATCCCCTTCCTTGATTATTCATAACTCTCTGAAAAACCCTTATCACACCGTCACCGTAATCACTCTCCATGAATTCCCACTATAACGTCCTCTATTCCTGGGCCCCCCTAGCCTTACGCAGGGAAACCTCATCCATGACTACCCTCACTAGAATTAGGGCTTTTAGACACCACCAAACCTTGTGTAAAAGCAATGAGACAAATGTAACTGTTATCGCCTGCGATGGTGATGAACCCATTTGCAGGGATGGTAATTTATTTCCCATATCCCCTAAAAAATTTACTTATATGTATGTCACCTTATTTGAAAAACTAGGTTTACGACTTCCTTTTAATACCTTCGAAAAAGAACTCCTCACCATCCTGAATGTCTCTCCGTGCCAACTACACCCTAACAGCTGGGCTTTCATTCGTGCCTTCCAAATTTTATGCACCCACTTCGGTATCACCCCCTCAAGCAATATGTTTCTCTATTTCTTTGAATTACGAGCTCCCCATAAACAACTATTAGCTTCCCTTAGTGGTGTTAGTGGCCGAGCTCTCCTAACCTTATACAACTCTTCTTATAAGGGTTTCAAGGGTATTTTCATAAAAATAGTCGCTCCCGATCACAGCCCTTCCCTCCTAGAAGGCTTCCCCTTATATTGGTGCCAATCGCCTAACCTTCAATCCCCTCGGCAATTAGAAGACCTGGACCCTTCTGAGAAAAAAGACTGCCTGATGCTGGAACAACTGGATGTTATTTTTGATACTCGAAAATTATTAGAGTTGGAGTTCCGAGTGGTGGATCTAAAATTCCACATCGGTACTTACTTTACTATTGTCCTTTTATTATCTTATACTTAATACCACCTCCCTTTTAACCAACTCTACTTATTTTTGCAGAGAGCCTGGTGGCGATGTCCCATGAAGATATGTTAAAACGAGCTCGCCAACTCAAAAAGCAAAAAACCATAACTCCTGGTGCAAGTTCTTCAGCTCCCCCTCCTCGTATTGAGCTTCATGAAGAAACATCGGAACCCGATCTCGAGCCCTTAACCAGAAAATTCAAATCCCGAGGCAAAAAGGCAATCGAAGTCACCTCGCAACACTCAACCTCACAAATTCAGTTAGCTCCCCATCAGACAGTGGATGACATCGAGATGAGCTTCTGGCACCCCCAATTCCTTCATTCTCAGCATGGTCGGAAACACAACTACCTCCGCCACGATATCAACCTGCTAAGGACACAAGACCTCAAAACTCTTCATGGGAGTATCCTGGCTAATCTCCATAAAGCTGAGGCATCCAACTTTATGCTGATGGACCAATTCAACCTCTAATCCACTCAGAAATCCCTTGACTTAGAACAAAAGGACCAAGCTTTGGCACTTTCCCAAACCGAAACCTCTCGCTTGACCAGTGAAGTTGCCGAGCTAGCCAACCAAATAAAGGAAAAGGACGAATCGCTTGTTGATTTACACCATGAACTGAAAACTTTGGAAGTCGAGAAGAAAAGTTGGGTTCTCAAAGAGAAGGATCTTCTTAACAGCTCAGAACTCCTCAAAAACCAAATCGGTTCTTCCCTGAACATGGGATTCCAGCTTGCTCTTAGTCCGAGTTCTCTGCCCTGATGCAGATTTATCTCTAGCGAACATCTCTAAGTTTGTGGTCAATGGACAACTAGTGGATGCCGATGACTGAGATTCCCTACTTTGTATTTAGGCTTATTTTTTGTACTACCTTTTGAACTTGGGGTTTTTTTTTATTTGCTGCTCCTTACTTATTTATCTATTGTGCACAAACACTCAACCTTACTTCTCCCTATTTTTATTGTTAAATCTCTTGCTTATTTTTCCTCTTGAACTCCCTACTTGATATTAAGAAACTACGTACTTCTAACTTATACAACCAACCTTAATTTAACCAACCTTTAAATATCTCGACTGCCAACTGTTCTATACTACACTCCTAATCGACTTCAATGCCCTACAACCCCGATCTCGATCACACTAGTTTAGTCAGTTCCTTAACATCTAATATCTATACTTCTCCTAACTTTGACCTTTTGTTGCCATCAACCTTCGTTTTACACCCCTTAATATCACTTTATTGGCCGCTTCTGCTTGTCCATTTGTCTGAGGATGCTCCACCGAAGAAAAAACCTGCTTAATCCTGACTTCATCGCACAATTGCCTCCCCTGTGAGCATGCAAACTGAGTTCCATTGTCCGAAATAATTCGACGTGGAACACCAAATCGGCATATTATATTCTTCCAGGTAAATTCCCAAACCCGACTACCCGAAATCACAGCAACCGGCTCGGCTTCAATCCATTTTGTAAAATATTCTACAACAACAATAAAAAACTTGAATTGTCTCACCCCTTTAGGAAACGGACCCAGAATGTCTATTCCCCAAGTGTGAAAGGGCTAAGGTGTATTAATAGAGTGCAGCACCTCTGGTGGCGCATGGCTCCAATCAACATGTTTCTGACACGACTCGCATTTCCTGACATACTCCATATAGTCATTCTTCATAGTGGGCCAAAAGAACCCTCCCCGAACTATCCGCAATATCAATGCTTTCCCCCCCAACGTGACTTCCACATATGCCCTCATGGAGTTCGGTCATGAGCCGAAACGCCTCCCTCCTTTCTACACAAATCATCAAAGGCCTAGAAAATCCATACCTAAATAAATGGCCATCGATCAGTGTATATCGGCTTGAGTTTTTCTTTATTTTTCGCGCCTCATTCACATCCTCAGGTAACTTATTATCTGCAAGATAGCTTTTTAAAGGTGACATCCAAGATTCTTCAGTCATCAAAATCTCCAAAACCTGATGTTTCTCCTATGTATCTACCCGAGGAGCTACCAATGTTTCTCTTATCACCGACTTATGCTGCCCTGGTTTCGAACAACTAGCCAACTTGGATAACAAATCAGCTCGGCAATTTCGCTCCCTCGGAACATGTACGAATTCAAAGAGAACAAAATTTTTTGCAATAGATTGGACTACCTCTAAATATTTAGCTAACTGTGGATCACGAGCCTGGAATTCTCTGGTCACTTGTCCTGCTACTAATGCGAAATCGCTTTTGACTAACAACCTAGTGATACCCATTTCTTTAGCTAAAACCATCCCTGCTATCAAAGCCTCATATTCTGCCTGGTTGTTACTAGCTTTGAAAGCAAATCTCAAAGATTGCTCAATCAAGACTCCCTCTAGTCCTTCCAAAACTATACCAGCACCATTCCCTCTCAAATTAGAAGCCCCATCCACTGATAGAATCCATGATATTTCTTTTATGCGCCGATCCGCAACAGGTGGTTCAGATAACTCTACTAAAAAATCAGCTAAAAACTGAGCTTTGATCGGCCCTCGTGATTCATATTGTATCCCATACTCCGAGAGCTCTATTGCTCATTTAACCAACCTACCTGATATATCAGGTTTTTGCAGTATGTACCTGATCGGCAAATCCGTCATCACCTTGACACTATGATTTTGGAAATAATGTCTTAAACGCCGAGCCGACACCACTATAGCCAACGCAGCCTTCTCTATAGTCGGATATCTCACCTCAGCACCATGAAATACACAGGCTTCTGATCCCTACCAGACTCACGTACCAATACCGAACTAACTGCATGCTCAATCACCGAGATATATAACGCTAGATCAGCGCCCTTCTCGGGTTTGCACAATACCGGTGGTTTACCTAGATACTCTTTTAACTTTTGGAAAGCTTCCTTGCATTGATCGGTCCATTGAAACTTTTCATTTTTCTTCAAGCATTGGAAGTAGGGGAAACCCCGATCTCCACTTTTAGCAAGGAAACGGGACAAGGCCGCCATCCTCCCCGTCAATCTTTGTACTTCTTTAACATTGCTTGGACTCCTCATATTTATGATGGCTGCACATTTATCTGGATTAGCTTCTATTCCCCTCTCGGTAAGCAAGAAACCTAGAAACTTCCCTGCCTTGACCCCAAAAACACATTTCTCGGGATTAAGTTTGAGTTTGTATTTGTTGATTGTGACAAATAATTCCTCCAGATCTCCCTGATGCTTTCTCTCCTTTACCGAGGTGACTACCATATCGTCAACATACGCATGCACATTCCTCCCTAACATGGACACCAGAATTCGATCCATTAACCTTTGATAGGTAGCTCCTGCATTCTTTAACCCGAAGGGCATTACCCGATAACAGTAATTAGCCATTCCTCCCATAAATGTTGTCTTATCTTCATCTAATGAATGCATTTTTATCTGATTATAGCCTGAATAAGCATCCAAGAAACTTAACAAAGTGCAACCTGATGCACTATCAACCAACGCATCTATATTAGGCAAAGGATATGAATCCTTTGGGCATGCATTGTTTAAGTCAGTAAAATCAACGCACATTCTTCACTTTTCATTGGACTTTTTTACCATCACCACATTCGCTAACCAAGTCGGATATTGTATCTCCCGAATATGAGCCGCTTTTAACAGCTTACATACCTCCTCGGTAGCTGCCTGGGCACAATCTCCACTCAACCGTCTGCGCCTCTGAACTTTAGGTTTAGCCGAAGGATTAATGTTGAGTTTATGGCATAAAAAAATGGGATCTATTCCTGTCATATCTGTTACACTCCAAGCAAATGAAGAAAGGTTTTTCTTCAGTACTTGTACAAGCTGTTGCTCTTGCTCTAAACTCAAATCTCCTCCAACTCTTAATTTCTTTCCCTCTATGAGTACCTCTTTTATCTTTTCCACGGGCTGAGGTCTTCTCTCAGAATGTACTAGTCTAGGATCTAACTCGGGATCTATGACTACCTCCGTTGTGCTGACTGAGTATGCAACCTTCCTTCTTGACCTTAGACTATCTTCATAACATTTGCGAGCGACTTCCTGATTTACTGATAAAGTGAGCACTTTCCCATCATCAGTGGGAAACTTCATTTTCAAATGGACCGTCGATACCACTGCTCCCAACTTATTGATAGAAGGTCTTCCTAGCAGTAAGTTGTATGATGAAGGTGTGTTGACAACTATATAACGTATAAATATAGTCTTAGCATCTTCTTTGTCTCTAAAAGTCGTTCGAAGATCAACACACCCTTTAACTTCCACCTGATCTCCTGAGAAACCAACAAGTACTCCATCAAAAGGCCTTAATTGGTCCGTCGGTATTTGCAGCCCTGTATAGGTGTGCCAGAACATCACATCGGCAGAACTCCCTTGATCAACTAGAACTCTATGAACATTTCTTCCCATCATGATAACAGACAGGACTATAGGATCATCTTCATGTGGAACTACTCCCTTTAAGTCTTCACTCGAAAACACTATAGCCGGAACTTTCTTCGACCTTTCGATTTTTGCCGTAGTCATGACACTCCTTACATATCTTTTCCTAGCTGAGCTGGTCTGTCCTCCTCCCACGAAACCTCCTGCTATTGTATTGAAATCCCCCAGCACAGGTGTCTCATGCAAATCGGGGACCGGACGAGTTCGAGATGGTTCCGCATCTGTATCAGATTTCATATATCTCCCCATGAGTCCCCTGTCTGCCAACGTGGAGAGTTGGTTATTTAAAGCGTAACACGAGTTCGTGTCATGACCTCCGGCCTGGTGAAACTTACACCAAGCGTTCGGTCTGCTTCCGAGCGTTCTCCCTGTAATATTGGGATAGCGCATATGTTTAGATATTTTCGCATCTTCCAATATTTCGGCTGCAGCCAACATGAAACTTGGGATTTTCCGAATTCGTCAATACTTAGTCCTTTGCTGTGCTATGTAAGGAACGAAACGACGATCCGGTCTAGTCCGAGATGGAGTCCTTTCTCTTCGATAAGTTTTGACATCTCGTTCACTCTTGGTATGGGCCAATGTTCTCTTGTCCCCTGCTTTTTTTATGACGCATGGCCTCTTCGGTCTCTATTTCCATAGCTGCCCTTTGCCTAATCTCCATTAAGGTCTTCGGGGGAATCCGGTACAGAGATTCACCGAAAGAACTGGCTCGGAGCCCCTTCACAAAGGCTTTTACAAGTAAGCCCTCGTTAGGGTCGACTACCCTCATGCTAATATTGGTGAAGCGATTGAGGAACTTTTTCAATGATTCTTCAGCATTCTGTCGTATATCAAACATGTCTGCCATCTCCACCGGCTTAGCCCTGTTAGCCGAAAATCTTTCGAGGAAAACGCGTTTGAAATCGGCGAACGAGTTGATTGAGGAGCTCGAAATAGTGTTGAACCATTCAAGAGCGATTTCGGCTAGCATTGCCCACAAACATTTTACAACGTATTGTGTCATTCCCCCCTGATATCAACATCCGGGCCTGAAACACTTTTAAATGTAACTCTGGATCAGAACTTCACGTGAAGGGTGCGATCTTTGAGATCACGAAATTTTGTGGAATTGGCTTCTCCATGATCGTATTTGCCAGAGGGATGGTGTCGCCAACCTTGGAATTCAACTGGTTGGCGTATCGGTAACCAAACCTGGTGGCTTCCAATCTGTTTTGCATCTCTTCGTTTGCCTTCCGCAACTGTTCCTGTTGTCGAAGTGCATCTTCTAGGCGTTAGTGCGTTTCTTCGGCCTCTTTGTGTAGTCTTTCTCTCTCTCCCAGAGCCTCTTCCCGAAGAGCCTGTAGATCTTCCTCTGCTTTCTTATGGGTCTCCTCCTTCTCCTTTTCTAGCTGAACCTGGTCAACTTCTGCCTTCAGTTTAATTTCTTCATTCTGTCGTTGCAGCTCTAGAATGCTCTGCATTATCTGCTGCCTAGTCGGCCCTTCACGTGTCGTACCTCTGCCTCTGTTCATCCTTAGTTCTGTCTAGTTTTGCTCGTTCTTCGAGTGGGGTCAGAATCGAGTTTTATCAAACCCCACGGTGGGCGCCAATGTTCTGGTTCAGAAAAATACTAGATAATTCTTCACCAAAACAAAAAGAAAATACTTTAGACTTACTTAGGTAAAAAAAAATCATCCCTTGACCATGGGAGCAACCTTCTTATGTATAGAATAATCAGTTACAAAATATTAAATTCTGCAAATACAAAATAAAAATGAAATTATCTTCTACTCCTAAAATATCTCTAAAAATAATAACAACCTTATTAATT
>Ga0209389_1000894_pt1 | contig 19373 bp, 21 predicted proteins | sample CowpearedBW_FD_187526 | JGI IMG/M metagenome (GOLD analysis project Ga0209389, IMG submission 187526) | Root nodule microbial communities of legume samples collected from California, USA - Cow pea red BW (SPAdes) (version 2) | ecosystem: Host-associated > Plants > Roots > Nodule | place: USA...
CGAGATAGCTTTCGACAATTTGACGAAAGATGTCGCGGGAACGCTCGTTGAGCTGGGCGAGGCCTGCGCGCGGCGCGATCAGATGGATCGGATCGTGATGGGCCACAGACGGTAACTCCTCTCAGATGCTCATAATTTGTCCATCCAGGGCGGTTCTGACAAGCGGGGCGTTTGCGGCCTCGAAGGCGAGGGGTGAAAAAACCTTGCCGCCCACCCCTGCCCCACCTACAAGCACCGCGAACAGCCTTTTCCCGTGAGTTTTGGAGGATTTCCCATGCGGCCAAGCCGCCGTGCGCCCGACGAATTGCGCCCCGTGACGCTGGAGCGTGGCGTGGTCAAATATGCGGAAGGCTCGTGCCTGGTGAAATTCGGCGACACCCATGTGCTGGTCACCGCCACGCTCGAGGACCGCCTGCCGCCCTGGCTGAAGGGCCAGGGCCGCGGCTGGGTCACCGCCGAATACGGCATGCTGCCGCGCGCGACCTCGGAACGGACCCGCCGCGAGGCCTCAGCCGGCAAGCAGAGCGGCCGCACCGTCGAGATCCAGCGCCTGATCGGACGCTCGCTTCGCACCATCATCAATCTCGAAGCGCTCGGCGAACGCCAGATCACGGTCGATTGCGACGTGCTCCAGGCCGACGGCGGCACGCGCACGGCCTCGATCACCGGCGCCTGGGTCGCGCTCGCCGATTGCGTCAACTGGATGAAGGCGCGCAACATGGTGAAGGCCAACGTGCTGCGCGACAACGTCGCCGCGATCTCCTGCGGCATCTACAACGGCACGCCGGTGCTCGATCTCGACTATGCCGAGGATTCCGAGGCCGAGACCGACGCCAATTTCGTCATGACCGGCGATGGCCGCATCATCGAGGTGCAGGGCACCGCGGAACGCGAGCCGTTCACCGAAACCGAGTTCCTGGCGTTGATGGCGCTGGCGCGCAAGGGCGTCGCGCGTCTGGTGGACTTGCAGAAACTGGCCGTGGCGTAGTCAATAGGCCATGCACCGCCGAATCACGGACAAGCTCGTCATCGCCACCCACAATCCCGGCAAGCTCGCCGAGATGAAGGAGTTGCTTGCGCCGTATGGGATCGAGGCGGTGTCGGCCGGTGAACTCGGTCTGGACGAGCCCGAGGAAACCGGAAACGACTTCCGTAGCAATGCCGCGATCAAGGCGAGCGCCGCGGCGAGGGCGACCAAGCTTCCTGCTTTCGCCGACGATTCCGGTATCGTCGTCGACGCGCTCGACGGCGCGCCCGGCATTTTCTCGGCGCGCTGGGCCGGCCCAAACAAGGATTTCGCGGCGGCGATGGCGCAGATCGAGCGGCTGTTGCAGGAGCGCGGCGCCACCACGCCCGACCGCCGAAGAGCGCATTTCGTCTCCGCGCTCTGCGTTGCCTGGCCCGACGATCATCTCGAACAGGTCGAGGCGCGCGTCGACGGTACGCTGGTCTGGCCGCCGCGCGGGAATGCCGGCTTCGGCTACGATCCCATGTTTCTGCCCGATGGCCACAGCCGTACCTTCGGCGAGATGGAAAGCGTCGAGAAGCACGGCCTGCCACCGCTCGGGCTCGGCCTGTCGCATCGCGCCCGCGCCTTCGTGAAACTGGCGGAGATCTGCCTTGAGCCGCGCTAAGGAAGCCTTTGGCGTCTACGTGCACTGGCCGTTCTGCCTGTCGAAATGTCCCTATTGCGACTTCAACAGCCATGTCCGCCACGCCGCGATCGACGAGGCGCGCTTCGCCTCCGCCTTCGGACGTGAGATCGAAACGACCGCACGGCGTGCGCCGGGCCGCGAGGTGACCTCGATCTTCCTCGGCGGCGGCACGCCGTCGCTGATGCAGCCTGCAACCGTCGGCGCGGTGCTCGATGCGATCGGCAAGCATTGGACCGTCGCCGGCGACGTCGAGGTCACGCTGGAGGCGAATCCGACCAGCGTCGAAGCCACGCGCTTTGCCGGCTATCGCGCTGCCGGCGTCAACCGCGTCTCGCTCGGCGTGCAGGCACTCGATGACGCCTCGCTGAAGGCGCTCGGCCGCATGCACAGCGCCCGCGAGGCGCTCGATGCCGTCGCCATCGCGCGCCGCTCGTTCGATCGCTATTCGTTCGACCTGATCTACGCCCGCCCCGAACAGACGCCGACGATGTGGGCCGACGAGCTGCGGCACGCCATTGATGAAGCGGCCGAGCATCTGTCGCTCTATCAATTGACGATCGAGGAAGGCACGCCGTTCTTCGGCCTGCACCAGGCCGGCAAATTGAAGACGCCGGACGAAGCCGCCGCACGCGCGCTCTATGATGTCACGCAGGAGACCTGCGACAAGCTCGGCCTGCCCGCCTACGAGATTTCAAATCACGCGCGGCGCGGCGCCGAGTGCCGGCACAATCTGGTGTACTGGCGTGGCGAGGAATATGCCGGCATCGGCCCCGGCGCGCATGGCCGCCTCGACATCGACGGCATCAGGCACGCCACCGCCACCGAGAAGCGTCCCGAGGCCTGGCTGATGCGGGTCGAAACCAACGGCGATGGCATCGTCACCGACGAGCTGCTCAACAGCGAGGAACGCGCCGACGAATTCCTGCTGATGGGATTGCGTCTCGCCGAAGGCATCGACCCCGAGCGTTACAGGGTACTCTCTGGCCGCCCGCTCGATCCCCGCCGCATCGCGCTCCTGCGCGAGGAGGGCGCCATCACGGTCGATGCAACGGGACGGCTGCGCGTGACCAGCAGCGGATTTCCGGTGCTGGATGCCGTGGTAGCGGATCTGGCGGCCTGAGCTCTCTCCCCGTCGTCGTCCCGCACGAAGGGGAGAACCGGCTACGCCCCAAAACTCTTCGGCGAGCCCGCGACCGCAACGCCGCCGCCTTGCGTCACCTTCATCACTGCGAGCCCACGCTCATTCGTGCCGTCGGCGCGGAAGCGGAACAGGCCGTCGATGCCGGCGAAGCCAGAAGGATTCGTGAGCACATCGGAGGAGAAGCGTTGGCCGCCCTGCGTGCGCGCGAGCGCGGCGACGAGGGCGACCGCGTCATAGGCGAGCGTGGCGGTTCGCACCGGCTCGCCGCCATATTTGGTGCGGTAGCGGCCGGAGAAGGCGCGGAAGCCGGCCGGGTCGGGCGCGGCATAGAGGCCGCCTTGCAACGCCGCGCTGGCATAGACGCGCGGATTGTCCCACAAGCCGGTGCCGAGCAGCTGGATGTTGCGCAGGTTCGCGCCCGCCGCGGTCATGGCATCTGCCACCGACACGACGGCATCGCCGTCATCGGCGATGAACAGCGCATCCGCGCTGCCGAGTTGCGGCGCCACGGTGCGCGCCGGCGTGGCGCGATCGGCGCCGTACTTCTCGAAGGCGACGATGCGTCCGCTGCGCCGCGGCACGGCCGCCTTCACGGCGGCCTCGACGACATTGCCATAGGGATTGTCGGGTACCAGCACGGCCACGGAGCGCTTTCCGATGCTGGCGGAATATTCGACGATGCGGTTGACGTCGGACTCCGGCAGGAACGAGAGCAGATAGACGCCGCGTCCGGCGATGCTGGAATCGGTCGAGAAGGCGAGGACGGAAATGCCGCGCGTGCGCGCGACCTGTGCCACCGCCGGCACCGACTGCGCGAACAGCGGCCCGAGAATGATCTCGGCGCCTTCGTCGACCGCCTGCTGCGCGCCGGCCTGTGCGCCTTGCGGGCTGCCATTGTCGTCCTTGATCAGCAGCTGGATATTCGGGTTCTGGAACTCGGCCAGCGCCATCTCGGCGGCATTGCGCATGGATTGCGCGGCGAGGCCGGCATTGCCGGCGGCCGAGAGCGGCAAGATCAGACCGACCTTCACGCCGCCGGTGCCGGCGGTCGTCGCCTGCTGCTGGGGACCCGCCGGCTGGGCCGGCGGTGTGGAGCTTGAGAACGGGTTGGAGAACTGGCTGAGATTTTGCTGCACGCCGGCGCAGGCCGACAGCACGGGCGCACCGAGCAACAGGCCAAGCGCACTCCGGCGGGTCGCTCCCGACAATCGGGACCCCGGAATGGGAGACTTTGGATGACGCGGGCCCACCATGGCAGCTTCTCTTCTGACCGGCCGTCGCCGGCCGGTCATGACATTGCTTCCGCGGCACAAGCCCGCGGATTCAGGCATATTGTCGGCAAATGGTTAACCAAAACAAAAGGATAACAACCGCTTAACACGGCCGCCTCCCCGTCCCGGCAGCTGTTCGCCATCACTCATTCAGCATCAAGGCGGCGTTTCCGTCGTGAATATGGCGCAAGCGCCCTGATTACCTCTCAACGTGATCCACATTCCCGTCCGTTCCCCGCCCCTCACCTCCGCACGATCTTTTTCCGCCAGCCGGTTCCCAGCCCTGCGGATCGTGCCTAAGTTGACCTCATTATGCGCGCAAAGCCGGCCCCGATAAATACGCCTGAAGCTCAAGACGCCGCCATGCGCGGCTTCTCCATCGATGCCCATCGGTTTGCCGCGCCGAAGGTCGCGCCGGGCCTCCATCTGGTGGCGACACCAATCGGCAATCTCGGCGACATCACCCTGCGGGCGCTTCAGACGCTCGCCGGCGTCGATGTCATCGCCTGCGAGGACACCCGCATCACGCGCCGCCTAACCGAACGCTATGCGATTGCGGCGCAGCTCAAGCCCTATCACGAGCACAATGCGGAAGCGGCGCGCCCGAAGATTCTTGAAGTGCTGGCGCAAGGCGGCTCGGTCGCTCTGGTGTCGGATGCCGGCACGCCACTGATCTCCGACCCCGGCTTCAAGCTGGTGCGCGAGGTCTGCGCTGCGGGCCATCCGGTGTATGCGCTGCCCGGCCCATCCTCGGTGCTGGCAGCTCTGTCGGTCGCTGCATTGCCGACCGACCGCTTCTTCTTCGAGGGTTTCTTGCCGGCGAAATCGGCAGCGCGGCGCGCACGCCTGGCCGAGCTTGCGCGCATCGACGCGACGCTGGTGATGTTCGAATCGGGCAATCGCATGCAGGCCACATTGACCGATCTCGCCGAAATCATGGGTGAACGAGAGGCCGCGGTTTGCCGCGAGCTGACCAAGTTGCACGAGGAGGTCAGGCGTGCCCCCGTCGCCGAGTTCGCGCGGCAAGCCGACGCGCCGGAGACGCGCGGCGAATTCGTTCTCGTGATCGGTCCGCCTGCAGCCGACGCCGACGTGCTGGCATCGGATGCGCTCGACGGTCTCTTGCGCGAGCAGCTTGCCGCCAACAGCGTCAAGGATGCCGTGGCGCATGCGGTGGCACTGTCGGGCCGGCCGCGCCGCGAGGTCTATGCCCGCGCGCTCGAGCTCGCAAAGGACCTGCGAGGCGGCGATGGCGAAGACTGACCCTCCGGCGGAACCGAAGGTCGCCTCGCCCGAGCGCGTCGCCGCGTTCCGCACCGGCATCTCCGCGGAGAGCCGCGCCGCGGCATACCTCATGGCCAAGGGCTATCGCATCCTCGCCAAACGCTACCGCACCCCGTATGGCGAGATCGACATCGTGGCGCGCCGCCGCAATTTGATCGCTTTCGTCGAGGTCAAGGCGCGGGCGAGCTTGGATGACGCTGCTTTCGCCGTGACGCCGCGCCAGCAGCAGCGCATCATCGATGCGGCGCAAGGCTGGCTCGTAGCGCATCCCGAGCATGCTGAATTCGAATTGCGATTCGACGCCATGCTGATTGCGCCGCGCTCGCTTCCGCGCCATGTGTTGGCGGCATTCGACGCCTCGACCTGAAAGGCAGATCATGAAACTGAACGTCGCCGTCCAGATGGATCCCATCGCCCGCATCAACATCAAGGGCGATTCCACCTTTGCGCTGCTGCTGGAGGCGCAGCGGCGCGGCCATGGCCTGTCTTATTACACGCCCGACAAGCTCTCCATGGTCGGCGAAGAGCTGGTCGCTCCGGTTCAGCTCCTGACCGTGCGCGACGAGCCCGGCAACCACTTTACCTTGGGCGAGCCCAAGCGCGAAGCGCTGAACGGTTTTGACGTGGTGCTGCTGCGCCAGGACCCGCCGTTCGACCTCGCCTACATCACCTCGACGCATTTCCTGGAGCGCATCCATCCGAAGACGCTGGTCGTCAACGATCCTGCCTCCGTGCGCAACGCGCCGGAAAAGCTGTTCGTGATGGATTTTCCGCAGCTGATGCCGCCGACGCTGATCTCGCGCGACCTGGATGAGATCAACGCGTTTCGCGACAGGCACGGCGCCGTCGTGATGAAGCCGCTGCACGGTCACGGCGGCGCGGCCGTATTCCGCGTGATGCCGCAGGACATGAATTTCGGCTCGCTGTTCGACATGTTCTCGGTCACATTCAAGGAGCCTTGGGTGATCCAGCAGTTCATCCCCGAGGTGAAGCACGGCGACAAGCGCATCATCCTCGTCAACGGCGAGTTCGCCGGCGCGGTGAATCGCGTGCCGGCCACCGACGACCTGCGCTCCAACATGGTGCGCGGCGGCGCGGCGCAGGAGACCGAGCTCACCCCGCGCGAGCGCGAGATCTGCGCCACCCTCGGCCCGGCGCTGCGCGAGCGCGGCCTTTTGTTCGTCGGCATCGACGTCATCAACGGCAACCTCACCGAGATCAACGTCACCTCGCCGACCGGCATCCGCGCCATCTCGCGGCTCGGCGGCCCTGATGTCGCGGCGAAGATCTGGGACGTGATCGAAGCGAAGCGGAAGAAGTAGCTTCCGCGCACGCTGCTGCGAGAGCGTATGATCTCTCTCCAACGCCGTCCCGGACAAGCGGAGCGCCGATCCGGGCCCATTCCCACAGGACGTGGTGTGGCGAAAACTCGCCGTTGGTACTTCTATCTTTTACAGCCGAGATATCACGCGGTATGGGTCCCGGCGTTCGCCGGGACGACACCGATGTTGTGGTGCCTTGCTGCCGTCTCGCTGGCAATCACGCGGCTTCAGGCAGGCCCTTTCACTAACCACCCGTTCACCATGACACCCCGCGTCTCATCCAAATGCGCGCGTCGGGATGCGTGAATCTACGGAGCCGCGTGGCCTCAGATAACGCGACGTTCACCATCTGCCGAAAACCAGCATCGCTGGCGGGCGATCGCGTTCGGCCTCGCAACACCCCTTATACTTTTACTCCCTACTCATCGACGCGGGGGAACACGCCAGGTGCGGTTCGAGTGCCCCGCGTAAGAGTAGAAGCGTATGAATACCGCACGCATCGTCGTTCTCGTCATCGCTCTCGGCGCCGGCGGCGTCGCTGCGTATCTCGCGAGCGGCTATCAGAATGCACCCGCGCCCGCCCTGCCGGCCGCCGAGAAGCTGCCGACGGTCGAGGTCCTTGTCGCGAAGAGCGACATCCAGCTCGGCCAAGCCGTCAAGCCCGACGATCTGCAATGGCAGTCCTGGCCCGCGGCAACAGCCAGCAGCGCCTTCATCCGCCGCGACAGCAGGCCCGAGGCACAGACCCAGATTGCAGGCTCGATCGCGCGCGTGCCGCTGATGCAGGGCGAGCCGATCCGCGAGCAGAAGCTGGTCAAGGCCGAAGGCTCCGGCTTCATGGCCGCGATCCTGCCGTCTGGGATGCGCGCCGTCTCCACCGAGATTTCAGCCGAAACCGGGGCCGGCGGCTTCATCCTTCCGAATGATCGCGTCGACATCGTCCTGACCCGCCGCCTGAAGAATCCCGACGGCAACACCAACGGTCCGACCGGCGGCAACGATCTCGTCCTGTCCGAGGTCATTCTGACCAACATCCGCGTGCTCGCGATCGACCAGGCGCCGAAGGAGAAGGACGGCCAGAACGCCGTGATCGGCAAGACCGTCACGCTCGAGCTCCGGCCCGACCAGGTCGCCACGCTCTCGGCCGCACGCCAGGGCGGCACTCTGACACTCGCATTGCGCAGCATCGTCGATGCCAACGCGGTCGACGGCACACCCGAGGACCAAGCGATCAAGCGCCCGGGCGGCGTGAACGTGATCCGTTATGGCGTGCCGGCACGGCAACTGACGTCACAGAGGTGATGGGGACAGCATGAACTACGGGGGTGATCGGACCGGCCTGCGCATTCGGGGGAAGCGCGCGCGCGCGCTCCTGGCGGGGACGATATTGATTCTGGGGCTCGCGGCCCCCGGCGTGCTCAGTGCTGCGGACGCGCCGGTCGGCGACCAGGAGCCGATGCAGGCGTCGGATCTCGGCGTGTCGTCGGTGGCGACGATCGCACCGGCGCGGACGCGCTTTCTGTCGCTCGGCATCGGCAAGTCCGTCGTCATCGACCTGCCGCGCGAGGTCAAGGACGTGCTGGTGGCCGACCCCAAGATCGCCAATGCGGTGATCCGCTCGGCCCAGCGCGCCTATATCATCGGTGGCCAGGTCGGCCAGACCAACGTCGTGTTCTTCGCCGCCGACGGCCAGCAGGTCGCCTCCTACGACATCGCGGTGAAGCGCGACCTCAACGGCATGCGCGCCGCTCTGCGCCAGTCGCTGCCGGGCGTCCAGATCGAAGGCGTCGGCGACAGCGTGATGCTGACCGGCTCGGTGTCGAGCCCGGTCGAGGCTCAGCAGGCCGGCGACGTCGCCGCAAAGCTCGTCGGCGGCTCGGACAAGGTCGTCAACAACATCGTGGTGCGCGGCCGCGATCAGGTGATGCTCAAGGTCGTGGTCGGCGAGGTCCGCCGCGATATCGTCAAGCAGCTCGGCGTCGATCTCAGCGCCAGCCTGAACGCCGGCACCGCTGTGGTGAATTTCAACAATTCCAACCCGTTCTCGGTCTCCGGCGGGCCGATCGTCGGCAGCAATGGGCTCGGCGTCTCCGGGCTCGCCAAGGGCGTTGCCACCGTCAACGCCACCATGCGGGCGATGGAGAGCGCCGGTGTCATGCGCACGCTGGCCGAACCGAGCCTGACCGCGATCTCGGGCGAATCCGCCACTTTCGTCGCCGGCGGCGAATTCCCGATCCCCGGGGGCTATGCCTGCGATCCGGTCACTCACGTCTGCACCACCCAGGTCACCTACAAGAAGTTCGGCATCTCCCTGAACTTCACGCCGGTCGTGCTCAGCGAAGGCCGTATCAGCCTGCGCGTGATGACGGAGGTCTCGGAGCTGTCGAACACCAACTCGATCACGTTGACGCAGGCCGTGTCCTCGTTCGCGAACAACTCGATCACCATTCCATCGATCCAGACCCGCCGCGCCGAGACCACGCTGGAAATTCCCTCGGGCGGTTCGATGGCGATGGCCGGCTTGATCCAGCAACAGACCAAGCAGGCGATCAACGGGCTGCCTGGTGTCGACCAAGTGCCGATCATCGGCGCGCTGTTCCGCAGCCAGGACTTCGTCAACAACGAGACCGAGCTGATGGTGATCGTGACGCCCTATGTGGTGCGCGCGGTCGCTCAGAAGGAATTGTCGCGGCCCGACGACGGCTTCGCGCCGGCCTCGGACGCGCAGAGGGCGCTGCTCGGCCGGGTCAATCGCCTCTACGGCATCGCGACCCGTGTCGATCCGGTCGCCGGCACGCCCGGTGATTTCGGCTTCATCATCGACTGAGACGAACGGTTTGAGGACCGGGGCGCGAAACGGGGGCAAAGGGGACCAGGCGATGACGACAACATCAGCCGATCGACGTCGCAATTTGCGGATCACGCTGGCACTGACGGGGCTCTCCGTCATGCTCGGCGCCTGCAACACCACGGAGATCGTCACCCAGACGGTGCCGACCGATTATCGCCAGCGCCACCCGATCGCGGTGCAGGAAGGCAAGAAGTCGATCGTGATCTTCGTCGGCAAGGCGCGCGGCGGCCTCTCGGCTGCACAGCATGCGGACGTCGCGGGCATCGCGCGGGACTGGGTGCGCGAGGGCACCGGCTCCGTCGTCGTCGACGTGCCCGCCGACACCGCCAATTCGCGCGCGGCTGCTGCGACCTATCAGGAGATCCGCTCCGTGCTCACGTCCGGCGGCGTGCCGTCGCGCGCTATCGTCCAGCATCCCTACCGTCCTGAGGATCCCGGGCTGCTGCCGACCATTCGCCTGAGTTATTCGAAGATCGCGGCCGTCGCCGGGCCGTGCGGGCTGTGGCCGGAAGACGTCGGCCCCTCCATCCTCGACCCCGGCTACAACGAGAACCGGCCTTATTTCAATCTGGGCTGCGCCAGCCAGCGCAATCTCGCCGCGATGATCGACAACCCGGCCGACCTCGAGCAGCCGCGCGCCGAGACACCCGCCTATACCGCACGGCGCGACATCGCCTTCGACCGTTACCGCAAGGGCACGCCGATCGCGACGCCCTCTCCCGAATCCGACAAGGCCAAACTCAGCGATACCGGCAAATGACACGGCTTGACGAAGAAGACGCGGACGATCCGCTGCACCCCGACGAACATATCGCGCCGGTTCCTCGCATTTCGGTGCAAGCCTTTTGCGAGACCGAGCAGACGCTCAAGGCAGTGACCGCGGCGGGCCAGGATCGCCGGCTCGCCAAGGCTCACCTCACCGCCAAGGACGGTGGCCTCGCTGCAGCAATCGAAGCCTATGAATCGATGCCGACACCGAACGTGATCGTCATCGAGTCCGACGGCACGCGCGACATCCTGGAGGGACTCGACGACCTCGCCGGCGTCTGCGATCCCGGCACCCGCGTGGTCGTGATCGGCAGCCCCAATGACACCGCGCCCTATCGCGAGCTGGTGCGCCGCGGCGTCAACGACTACGTGGTCGGACCGGTCGAAACCCTCGACGTGGTCCGCTCGATCTGCAGCCTGTTCTCGGCGTCCGAGGCCATCATCACCGGCCGCGTCATCGCGGTGGTCGGCGCCAAGGGCGGCGTCGGCGCGTCCACCGTCACGCATAATCTGGCCTGGACCATCGCGCGAGACCTTTCGCTCGATTCCGTCGTGATCGATCTCGACCTCGCCTTCGGCACGGCGGGTCTCGACTACAACCAGGACCCGGTGCAGGGCATCGCCAACGCGGTGCTGTCGCAGGACCGGCCGGACACGGCGCTGATGGAGCGCCTGCTCGCCAAATGCACCGATCGCCTCAGCCTGCTTGCGGCGCCCGCCACGCTCGACCGCGTCTACGATTTCGGTGCCGAAGCTTTTGACGCGGTGTTCGACACGCTGCGCATGACCACGCCGTGCATCGTGCTCGACGTTCCCCATCAATGGTCCGGCTGGACGCGACGCGCGCTGGTGAACGCCGACGATATCGTCATCGTGGCCGAGCCCGATCTCGCCAACTTGCGCAACACCAAGAACATGCTGACCGTTCTGAAGACAGCGCGGCCGAACGACCGGCCGCCGCTGTACTGCCTCAACCAGGTCGGCATGCACAGGCGCGCGGAGATCGAGGTCAAGGCGTTCGCCAAGACCATGGAGAGCCAGCCGATCGCGGTGATCCCGTTCGATTCGAAACTGTTCTCGACCGCGGCCAACAACGGCCAGATGATCGCGGAGGTCTCCAAGACCCACCGCACCACCCTCCTGTTCCAGAACATGGCGAACCGCCTCGCCGGCCGCGGCGATGTGAAGAAGCCGAAGCGCTCGCTGCTCGAGCCGCTGTTGAAGAAGCTGAAGGGCAGGCCAGGGCGCGGCTCGGCCCCGCATCGCAAGACGTCATAGGGTACATCAGAGGGGCGGATTACTTGTCCGCCCGCTGCTGCTTCTTTGCCAGCAGCTGCTTCAGCGCCGCGACCTTGGCCGCTGCCTGGTCCGGCGGCAAATCTGCCTTCACGAGGATTTCGGCCTCGGCCTCGCGCCCCTGCAATCCCAGCACGAGGGCCAGATTGGCGCGGACCCGCGCATCGTTCTGATTGCGCTGATAAGCGCGGCCGAGCACCTGTTCGGCCTTCGACAGATTGTTTTGCAGCATATAGGACAGTCCGAGATTGGACAGCACGGTCGGCTCGTTCGGCACGATCTTCAACGCCGCGGCGTAATATTGCTGGGCTTCCTCGTTGCGGCCGAGCTGATCGAGCACCGCGCCCTGCGCCGACAGAATGCGCCAATCGGGATCCTCCGGCGAATGCGCCCGGCCGAGAACGTCGAAGGCCTGCTGGAAATTGCCGTTGTCGGCGAGTGCGCGGCCATAGCCGGCGAGCAGCGCCTTGTTGCCGGGATGGGCGAGCACGGCCTGCTCGAGCACCGCGACCGCCTGCGCGCGCTGGCCGCTGTCGCGCAGCGCCTTGCCGTATTCGATCGCGATTGCGGGATCGCTGGGCTTGGCACGATAACGCTCGCGAAGTGCGTCCATCTCCGGCCTGGCGTCGGCCTTGCTGTCGGCCTCAGCGACGGACGCCTGCTTGCCGCCGAGCGCACCGGTGACGTCCTCGATGCCGGTGGTCTGACAGCCGCCGAGGGCAAGGATCAGTACGGCGGAACACAGATATCTCGCCGGGGGAAAAGCGAGGAACGAACGCTTGGACATACTCTGATCACTCGGCAACTGATCAGAGATGCTTACCCATTAACGCTAAAGTCCCGTTAAGGAGGCGCGCCTGTTGAGGTTCAGTCGACGAATTCGGCACCGAATTCGCAGCCGATGCGCCAGCGCAGGCGGCATTGGCGGGAATAATCAGGCGCGAAGATGATGGTGAATTGCGGCGGCACTTCCAGGAATTCCGCCACCACTTTCACGCCGCCATCCGAAATATCCGTGATCGTGCAATCCCGCGGCAGCGAGCCCGCCCCAAAATGGATCTTGGCGAGCCGGCTGCACACCCGACGTTCGCTTCTCCGGCGATTTACCAGCATCTTGCTTCTTCACTTGTTAGATCACGGCCCATCCCGCGAGCCCAGGAGTAGCGGACATTCGTTGGAATGTGCTGAGGACGGAAGCCGGCATTCGAGACGTAGTCTCAGCTTCGCGTTTACGACTGATTAGGACTCGCGCGGGCTCTGAGCATTGTTCCTGTATTGTTCTTGCGAGAACGGCCGCCCTCTGCTACCCCTAATTGCAGGACAGGGCAGGCTGGTTCGGGCATGGTTCAACGGGTTTCTACCGTCGCCTTTGAGGGGATCGAGGCCCGCGCTACGAGACGCAGGTCGCCTCTTGCCTGCCGGTCTGGAAAAGTTCGCTGTTGACGACAGTACCCGGGTTGATCGCGGGAGCGGCGCTTGGCAAGCTCCAGCTTGCTCACGGATGTGCTAGGTTTCGCAGCGATTATGCCTCAACCAAGCTGCTTCATTTCCTACTCTTGGGATAGCACTGCTCATAAGCGGTGGGTCGCTTCATTGGCCAGCCGTTTGGTGCAGAATGGCGTCACGGTCTGGCTGGACCAATGGCATCTGAAACCGGGAGATAGCATTACTGAGTTTATGGAGCGCAAGATACGTTCGAGCCGCTACATCATTGTGGTCTGCACTCCAGCTTATGCGCGAAAGTCGGATGCTCGCCGGGGAGGTGTCGGATACGAACAGCAGATAATAGCGAGCGATAAGCTAGCCGGGATACCGAACAGGAAGATCATTCCGGTCCTTCGCGCCGGCGATCACACGCGCGGAAAGAACTTTGCTTTTCCGACGCATCTTGCAGGCATCTACGCCGTTGATGCTCGTTCCAAGCGTCTCGGGAACAACACCTTGGAGGAGCTTCTTGACGCAATCTTCAACAGGTCAGCGCAAGAGCCGACCCGTAATGAGGGTCTTCTGATCCGGCTTCCCACGATAGAGAGCGACGGCTTTGCGCTTCTCAGCGGGGCGAACTCGAACAGCAAACATCGTAAGACCGCGTCTGTCCCAACCGAACGGCAGCGAACTAATTTAAAGCAATCGCATCAAGCCCAGCTTCATTTTGAAATCGAGGATCGCCGGGACCGCCGCACGTACCGCGAGAGATTATGGGTGTCGGTACATGCGAAGCTCGGTGCTCACTACCTCGGCTCTTTTTGGGATGAGCCGATCACACAGAACCCCAAGTTCCGGTGGAACGTTTGGTTTGCGTTCCTGCCGGAGCACGTCATGGCTATCCGTCCCGCCAAGCAAGGGCTTTCCGTCCGAGCTCCCGAATTGAGAGCTTTGTCCTGACGCAAAGGGGCTGCTGGTTGCCGCTGGCTCGCCGGGCACGCAAGCTGTTCCCGTATTGTTCTTGCGAAACCGGCTGCGCTCTGCTACCCCTAATTGTAGGAAAGGGCAGGCTGGTTCGGGCATGGTTCAACGGGTTTCTACCGTCGCCTTTGAGGGGATCGAGGCCCGCGCGGTCGACGTGCAGGTGCAGGTCGCGCCGGGCCTGCCGGCCTTCGCCGTTGTAGGTCTTGGATGACAAAGACCTGCATGGTATCCCCGTCCCGTGACCGACACAGCATCACGCCCCAAAGCATACAGCTATCTTCGTTTCTCCACGCCCGAACAAATGCTTGGGGACAGCTTCAGGAGGCAATGGAGCGCAGCCAAGACTTATGCGGCACGGAACGGATTGGACCTTGATGAGAGCCTGACGTTCCGCGACATGGGCATGTCGGGCTTCAAGGGAGCGAACGCAGTGCGAGGCGAACTCGCGGCGTTTCGGCGGGGTGTTGAAGACGGGATGATCGCTCCCGGTTCCTTCCTCCTCGTTGAGGACTTTGACAGGCTCTCTCGCATGAACCCGTGGGAAGCACTGCCAGTCTTCCAAGAAATCATCAACAACGGCATCACTGTAGTCACATTGAAGGACGAGCGCGCGTGGACGCGTGAGGGATTGCGGGAGCATCCGTTCCAGATCATGGAAACTCTCCTTGCCATGTACAACGGGCATCAGGAGAGCGTTAAGAAGTCTCTCAGGCTTGCGGCGGTCCACGAGGGCAAACGTAAGGCGCTGTTGGCGGGCGGAAGCCTACACAAGCCCTACAAGCATGGCCCTGCATGGATCAGGTGGAACGCGGACACCAAGGCTTTCGAGCTTGTTGAGGAGCGTGCTGCCGTGGTCAGGCGCATCTTCGCCCTGGCCGATGAAGGCAAGCATCCCGACACCATCGCCCGCACCTTGAACGCAGAGAATGTGCCGACATGGGCCACGAGCAAGCGCGTTGCTGCTTTCTGGCGAGGAACCTACGTTCGCAAGGTCCTGATCAACCCCGCCGCTGCCGGAACGCTGGTGATGCACCGGAGCGGAGAGGACGAGAAGACAAGGGCACGGCGAGACAAGGTGGAGGGCACCATCAAGGGCTTCTATCCCGCCGCAGTGAGCGAGGAACTATTCGAGCGCCTTGCGGAGCGCCGTAAGAGCGCGGCACCACGAGGCCGCCATGCAGGCGATAAGATCACTTCGCTGTTCTCTGGCCTTGGTAAGTGCGCCAAATGCGGCTCCACCGTCGTGAGGCTTTCCAAGGGACAATACGTCTACCTCGTTTGCAGCCGTGCTCACGCGAAGGGAGATTGTGCATACACGGCAGTTCCTTATGGCGAGGTCGAGAGCGCCGTGATTGAGAACTGTGCGGCGTTGGTCGATGAGGCACCACGGGGCGCGGACACGACTGAGGTAGAAGCCGACATCATTAGCGCGGAGGAGGCTCTGAGCGCTCTTGTGGACGCCAGCAAGGCGCTGACAGATGACTTCGTTGAGACGCGGAACCCCACACTCCGCGCACGTTTGCGGGAGTTGTCGAAGGAGATTGAGGAAGACGAGCAAGCCCTGAAGGGGCTCAAGGAGAAGCGGGACCGGCTGAGCGCTCCGTACCTACTCCGGCGCATTGAAGCTCTTGGCGCGGCTCTAAAGGCACAGCCGTTCGATGTTCACCAAGCCAATCTGGCGCTGCGTGCCGTGGTGTCCAGCATCGTTCTCGACGTTGAGCGCAGCCGCCTCACTTTCCACTGGAGAGACACCGACCAAACCAGTTACCTGACCGTTAACACCGGCAAGCACTCCCGCTTGTTTGACGGTGCATCTTCTGAGCGGGACAGCATCACATGAAGGAACTGAAACATGACGGACCGTCACCGCGCTCATCAACTCTCGCACCTCGTGGACAGGTTCGCAGAGGCTACAGCAGCGCATCGGCAAGCTCAGACTATGGCCGAGCAGGCCACGGCGCTTGATCGGGCCTTGGAGCTTGAGGCCGCACAGCACGGCATTGAGTTTCATGAGATTGTCTTTGAAGCCCTCAAGACTGAGCAGTATCAGTAGTGGCCGCGACGAAGAAGCAGCGCGGGGGCGTCATTCGCCTCCGCACCGACGTGACGCGTAAGGACCTTGAGCGCATCGCGAGGACTGAGGAGCGCCGCACAGACACGCCCAAGACGCTCAAGCGCTCAGCCATCATGATTGCCGACGACGTGTTTCAGTGGCGGCCCTACGACGAAGACATGCAAGCCAGCGAGGACCACGTTAGAGCACTCGTTCGGTCAATAGGGGCAGGCAAGGAGCGCAAGGCCCTCGACCCTGTGTTGGTGACGGCGGTTGGTCAATCGTTCTATCTCGTTGATGGTCATCACCGCATGGAGGCTTACCACACGGCCAAGTGGAGCAAGGCGATACCGGTTGAGGTCTTCAAGGGCTCTCTGAGCGACGCGAGGGATGAAGCGTTCGCTCGCAACCTCAAAGACAAGTTGCCCATGTCCTTGCAGGCCAAGCTTCAGGCCGCATGGGTTCGCTTCAATGAGCAGGACCTGAGTTGGAACATGCTCAAGGACCGCTTTGGCGTGTCGCGCAGCACCATCGCCAACATGGCTCGACGGCGGAAGGAGTTGCTTGAGGCTGGCAAGGACCCCTTCGGAGTGCCGTGGAAGGATGCTCAGACATTCGAGGCGGACAACGGTGAGGAGTTTGACTTCAATGCCTTCGTCGCGCAGGCGGCGCGTGAGATGGCTGATCAACTGAAGAAGGTCGGCAACTTCACCAAGCGGCCGGAGATAACGGCGCTCGCAATCAAGATGGTCAGCGAGGCTATGCCGCAAGAGTTGGCGCGTTGCTGGAGTGAGGAGGGCGGAGGGTCTTGGGAAGGCGAGGAGGCCACTGAAACCCTTGAGCCCGATATCGTCACAGCGCTCACCATCGTTACCGGCCAGCTTCAGGCCCGCGGCCAAGGTGCATTAGCCCGCCAGATCGAGGAGGCGCTTCAGGAGGCCATTGAAGCCCGCGCCGAACGATTTAGGCTCTGACTGGTACACTCATAGGCGGTGCATTTTGTACCACCCACCTCGGCCCTTATTCCGCCACGGAGGACCCGGTGCGGTGGGGGTTTTCTCGACCACTGGCAAGCCGGGCTTCTGATGCATTATCAGTGAGTTATGGACCAAATTCGGTAGTGCCGCTCCGTTATTAGCGTACCGGGCCGCTCTGTGCAGGAGACCGTTAGACCTCCTGCTTCTAATGCCCCGTGAGCCGCTTTAGAGCCCCCCACAGCACTTCGCAGAGCGCCGGGACGGGAAGACCCGTGAGCCCTCAAGGCTCTCCACGAGGCTCCTAATCGAACAACAACGCGAGGCTTTAAGTCCCGTTTTCGAAGTCGCTTTTGGACAGAAATCGGCAATCGGCCGGATGGTCCAGGACCCTAACGTCCCTTGAGGCCCGTCGCCGGTCGAGAACTTGCCGAGCACCGCAGGGCGGATGATGGCAGCGAGGGGCAAGAGGAGGCGAGAGGCGCGGCTGCAATTCTGCCGTGCCCTTCCCGACAATCGGCACCGGATCAGTGGCCGATGTAGACGGACGCCACCAGCGCCATCAGTGTGAGCAGGATGAGGCCGCGAGAACCGGTGAGCGCGGACAGGATGAAGGCGGCAGTAGTGGCTTGCACGAGCATGGTCCGCCTTCTCAATCTTCAAGATACCGAAGCGCGAATGGCTTCTGCTTTGATCGCCGTTCCCTCGCGCGACCTGCGGAGCCGACTTAGTCTGGACTGATGCGAGCAGTCTCTACCAAGATAGCCTGATATTTCTCTTGGCTCATTGGGCACTCAATGAGCAGCTTAAATTGGCCGTGGGTCAGCCCACACTGGCGACCCATCATCGAAATGAGCTTGTCTCCGAGCGTCTTATACCCCGTTCCGTGCGAGGTCTTCGTCCAGACGCTGGTCTTACCGCCTGCAATGGAATGATAAGTGAAAAAGCTGTGGTCCCGTTCGGACTTCACAAAGCCCTTCTTAATAAGTGAAGCTTCCACATCTCGCCGCTCAAACGGCATTAGAAACCTCCGCGAATGTTTCGAGTAGTTCATCACGCAGCAGGAGCGCGTCAGCCGTTAGGTCGTCAGGCGAGGCCTGGACATACTCGCGCCACAAGAACTCAAGGGCTTCAATCACCGATTTTTCTAAGTCTTCCTTCAATTGAGCGGAGACCATCATGTGAAATTCACCAGTTGCGAAGTACAGACCTTCCTCTGGCGAGAACTCTACGCCAAAGGTTACGGGGCGATCTGCCTCTAAGGTCACTTCACCGATCGAGAACCGCTCGACTATTATCGGACTAACATCCACCTCGATAATCTCGGTGATGTTTACCAAAGACTTAAGCGTATCGTCCTCTCCGAGAACTGCGTCACCGCGAACCTGTATCCACTCGCGACGATTATCTACTAGGACAGGTTCAAAATCGTCGTTGTAGGTGCCAGTCAATAGTCGGCCGTTGGGGAGTTGAAGCCGCAACGTTCGCGTTTGAAACTCAAGCGCATCCAGCACGCCAGTAACTACGCGCGGGTGGAGAATGTGGGGGTCACTCTCTGCGAGGAGCGGCGCAATGCGTTCCGAAGCCTCGTAACCGTCGAGAAGCTTGCGCCCTCGATAGTCTTCGATGCTGACCACCAACCCGCTTCGCGCGGGTGGCTGCATACGCTTCAACTCTCGGATCACAGCCCTGCGAATGAGTGCGGAAGGCAAGGCGCGCCTAAGAGCCGTCGCGTCGCCAGTCTGCACAGCCGAGAGCACCGCTTCGTGCTGCTGCTGTACTTTCAGAATATCGTCGGGGTCAAATAGCTTGGCCGATGCGCCGCCTACTCGATAAGGGATAGTGTACCCTCCATCCCTTGGGACGCCGAACACGACAGAATACTTGCGTTCCATCTCGCGTGACGCCCTCAACCGCTGTTTTGGTTCTTCGCCCTCATAGGCAATTGCCACAAGCTGGAAGGTGCGCTGGAGCGCGGCTGCGGCTTGGATCAGCGGAAGCGCTGGAACGGTATGGTCAGCCGTCGCCGGTCCCTCAAAATGCAGGCGGAACTCTTGCTCATGGCTATCGTCGGACATGGCAATGATCTTAGTCGACCAGTCGTTAACGCCACTGATAGCGCTTTTGTTGTTGTCATCTCACATGCCGAGCCGCAATTGCAACCACGGGAAGTCCCAAGAGCGCGCCAAGGCCGACGTTTTTGTCATTGACGCCCAACAAGGGCCATCGTCGGCCTTCCGGACAAGGCGGTGTCGGAGGCGCGCGAGCGGGTGCGTTCGGCGCTGCTCGCCTCGGGGCTGGCGCTGCCGGCGCGGCGGATCACCGTCAATCTGGCACCGGCCGACGTCC
>Ga0209389_1000908_pt1 | contig 19301 bp, 7 predicted proteins | sample CowpearedBW_FD_187526 | JGI IMG/M metagenome (GOLD analysis project Ga0209389, IMG submission 187526) | Root nodule microbial communities of legume samples collected from California, USA - Cow pea red BW (SPAdes) (version 2) | ecosystem: Host-associated > Plants > Roots > Nodule | place: USA...
TTCAAAAGATCTTTATGCCAAAGATTTGTTTGATGCAGATTCAGCCATGGACCCAATAAAAGCCCACGTAACCGAACCTCGAGAGAGAAGATAAGACATATGATATCTCTAAGATGTCCATTCTGGATATTCCTGGGTTGAAGCCCAACCAAAGTGCTATTGGACACTTCCCAAACAGGCTTCACAACAGAATTAAACAAACAATCCCTGTCTTCATTAGCAACTTTGCAAGTAAAGCACCACCCACATTTTTCTTTTTGAGCAGCTGCATCCAGTTCGGGAATACTTGGCCAACAAAAGTTAGTAGATTTCTTCATAATGACCTTGGTTTGATCTGAAATAAATTCTTCTTCAGACATTGCAAAAAGCTTATTCATTTTTTCAGGCGACTTACACATCAACTCCTGTGCAACAAATGAAGCTGTTCGGGCAAAACTATAATAGTTTACATACTCAATTCCATAAGGTGCTTCTGAAGTATCCTTACTGTCCGGGGAGGGGGTACTGCTAGCACCTACAGATCTTAAGTTTATTTTATGCCCCACATCCAAGCTGGAAGATGTCAAAGAACAGTCAGGATAGTGTCTTTCTGGTACTCCTGGCTGATTCAAAGATTCATTACATCTATTGAAATCATTGAGCCCACACGTCTGAACATTGTTGGTGCCCGTTCTCGTCTGTGTGGTATCAGCTGATCCATCTGAAACAACGCAAGGACTTTCTATGGTGATCGTTGAGTCTAGGCAGTTCCCAACTTTTGGAAACTCTTGGCCAAGTCGCATACAACAGTCAATAGTTGAATTTTCATCCAACTTTCCTTGATCATGGGCCTGATTATTGTCCAAACATGTCTCTGAAGTAGAAGGTGCCAAAGATGTATACACAGTAGAATATTCTCCCTTCATCTGCATGTTCTTGCCGGAACTTTGATTAAAGACACTATTCCCCACACTCAAGTTAGCTTTGATATCCCAATGCTTATAGATAGCCATTAGTATGCCTCCATATAAAGGACCCATAGATTTTAGAGCTTCAATTACTAAATGTATATCATTTCGGTGGTAGTAATAGAACAATGGCCCTGCTTCAGATGAGCTTGACCTGCAGAGGTTTCAGCATTCAAACAAAGTGTGAACACTCTAAAACGATAAGAAGCAGGCACAGAACAGATTAGACTTTAGATATGTGAGATATGGTTCGTATTTTTCACAATGACAACAACTCTAGCCACTCGAAATTTAAATGGAAAACTACATCTAGTAAAAGGTCGGTTGTGGTATAATAGAATTATGAAATAGACAAGGACAAGTAAAACTGTAGGCAATCTATATGTTGTCAACCAGATGTCCTGCATGAATTTTCGTCTAATACATTGGGATAACTTTGAAACAAGATACCAAGCAGCCTAGATGTTCAACAGAAAGCCATACAGCAATTTCCAATAGAAGAATTTTATGTCACTTACGAAATAATGTTTAGCAAGCTAAGGTATGTGGCAGACACACAAACAGGTATAACTAAACTTACACTAACAGGTAACCGCAGCTGTTGAAATAGACACTGCCATCCATATCCATCCCTAATAGGTCTGCTCCTCGAAGTGACCTTCGTGATTTCATCCAAGCCCTGTGTTTGCCAATTCCACACTCAGGGCAATACCAGTCACCTTCAGGCAGTTTGTCACTGGCAATTCCCACACATCGTGAGTGGAATGCAGCAGGGCAACCATCACAGCATATTAAACTACCATCCATCTTGCACAGGCAACATTCGTCACTGTTCCAGTCAGTTGTCTCATCCACATTCTCCTCAGTCAAGCAGGAGCCACCAGACACATCCATTACAGCTCTTCTTTTCTTGGATGTGTCAAAATACATATTCTGATCAAAACCCATATCAGTCTCCGTTACCAAAGATCTTCTGTTAAGCTCTGACCTTATGGCTTCTGATTCAATCATATCATCACACAGGTACTGGAGAATCTCGACCTTCACAATTACAGGTTGTCTATAGTAATCAGTTCTGAACATTAGATGTTTAATATCAAAACCAGTTTTAAATCCTGAGCCATGAATCAGAAGATACTCTGCCATGAAAATAGGCCACGTGACCAGGTCCAAAAAATCCCAGTTAAGATTCCTGCATTAAGGTAAAAATATAAAAATGGAGAACTTGTAAGGATAAGACGGTCAAACAGATTGACGAGTATAATTGAATGAAAGAAAAATTAAATAAGTATACCTCAGACAATTGGATGCAGACTCGCAACCCTCATTGGAAAGGTATTCCAAATGCTTCCTCAGAGTTTGCAAAATAGAAACATGAATACTGTCAAATAATATACTTGGAATTTCAGACTTCAGTGCAGCCACAAGATCCTCCAACTCAAATGGACTCAAAAATAACAAAGTACTGAATGATCTTAAACAGGCATAAATAGAAAACAGTTCAAGAACAGGAACATCATCTAAATTCAAATTTGTAGAAGACGGGGGCAATTGCAGCTTTGGAAGAACATTGTTGCATTGCCTGTATCTCAGATCATTGTTATATTGCTCAGATTTCTGAGAACCAGGGATTAGAGGTTTTTCTTCTGTTAAGGCATCAGTTTCCAAGGTTACCAAAGGATCATCAGCCACTTCCACTTCTAAGGTGCTTGAAACCCCTTTTATAGCTGATGCTCGACGAGAGCTCCTCCTTAAAACTGTCTCTGGCATGGCTCCTGGATTATTTGATAACTTTCTTCTTTTCCTTCTGCTATTTTCTTGTTTGCATGGACTTCCTGAAACATCTAGGAATTTTTCTTGTTTGCAAGGACTTCCTGGATCATCTTGGTATTCATGAATTATGGCAATACCACCTTCAGAAGGACAATCAACTCGCTGAGCCTCCCCAAAATCTGAATCCCTAACCGAAATTGCACTTGAGATCTGATGAGAATTAATAGCCCCTGTGTCATCTTTGTGACTGTCTCCTCCATTCTCCTCAACCAAACACAAAGAACCTTCTTTAGATGGATGATCAGCAGAAACATTAATTACCTCCGGTTTAACCGCATCAAAGGCGTGATGCAAATTACCACTAATACTGTCATCTTCCACAGAACTATAATTGACATTTATCTCTTCCTTTTGGGACAGCCCCATCTTACCAAACAAAACATTACCCACCTCAGAATGTCCATTTCCGTCATCATCACACCGAGTTTCCTTACCTTCTTCACATACTACCTCCACGTTCAAATCAAAGTTACATTCCCGCTGCATTGCCTCCCCTCCCGGGTCAACGTCATCCTCATTACTAACATCCAAATTTAAATCAATGCAATCTCTTCTCTTCAAACCATCTTCATTACTCACATCCAAATTTAAATCCTCATCCATATTAAGCCTAGCATTCAAATCAAGTCCATCTTTAACACAACTAACATTTCCAGATAAACCCTTGTTCAAACTATCTTCTAAGGCAACTTCCTCTATCAGAGTTTCTCTAACCCCATTTTCCTCCTTAGTCCCATTAACATTGTCCTCAAGATTCCCTCCATTCTCAACTATACCATCCAAATTTCTCTCTATCACACCACTATCTAAATCCAAACCCCCACCACTAGCTGAAGAAACATCCCCATCCAAAACCCCTCTAAAACCACTACCCTCCGCCTCCAAATTCTCTCTAACATTACCTGAACCTGCTTCCGCATCGCGCTTCCGCTCCATGCAGCGACGCTTCTTAGGTTTCCGACCAACTCGAGGCTTAGCCTTGACACTCTCCGGTTGAAATTGCAAGAGAGAAGCCACCTCAGAAGACTCCAACTCCTCAGAATCACCGTCTTCGTAAACGATCTCAACAAAACCAGAGGCAGGGTCGTACGATTTCACTGTTCCCGAAATAATCCCAACCCCCTTCACCTCTTTCTTAACTGTCTTCCCCACAAACTCCATCGCTACACTGCAATTAGGCAAGTGATCTCCATGAGCAATTAGGCACAACTAATGATGAAAAAGACTAAAGAATTGATCAAGAAGCTAAAAGGAAAAAAAAAAGTGAGGTAAGAGAGAGAAGCAAACCCTTGTGGTGGCGTTGATGCAGCAGAAGAACAGAGAGATTCGAAGTGTTTGGGAATTGAAATTGAAGAGAAGAAGAAAGTGCAGGGAAGAGAGAGAAACAGAAAGGGTGTGGAAGTTGAGAGGAAAAGAAAGGCAAACTAGTCCCTCCTTCTCTCCCTCTCTAATGTTGAAAATGTTGAAGTGGGTCAAACTAACTACTGCTAACTGGACAGAGAGAGAGAAGAGAAATCAAACAATAACAACAAATTCTTCCCATTTTCAAACACTTTTTTTTTTTCATAACAATTTAAACTGTTTCCATTTTTTTTATTTTATAAATAAAAGACAAATTATAAAAGTATTGTTCAGAGTATGAATATATTGTTCAGGACAGTTCCTAGTTGGTGTTTGACTATCCATTGGTGGAATTTTTTTTTCTGCAACTCTGTTTTTACTATTTTTTTTAGCTTTTAACATATTTAACTATTTTGGTCTTCATAAAACTATGAAATTTAAAATGGTGGATTATTTACTATAAAATGTAAAAATTACCTAAAATATTTAACCATTTTTTTGATTTGTTTACTACATGGTTATGAATCAAATAGTAGTAAAAATTGAAAAAAAGTAAAAGATTCCCAATATTAATAGGCTTGCATGCATGCAATGCAAAGTGTAATGTCAAAAATGAAATGGGTGAATACGGTTTATGAATATCCTGTGTGATTTTGTATTAAAATTGTAATAACTTGCATTTCAAAATGAATAAAATTGTGTTCTTAGGGAGATGGTCTCATCATACAAATTACTAAATTCTCTGATTTTTTTTCTTAATTTTTTTATTAAATCATTGTTAAAAAATTGTTTTATTTTTAGATTAAATTATAAACTATTTCATTTTCGAATTTTATGAAAATGATATAAAACATATTCTCTGACAAACTACACAAACTACATCGGTCATACACCAACTGCTAAAAGCATTTTTTTTAAAATATTGGCTTATTTATTGCACCCAATTAGAATTGCTAATAAATTCATACATTTCAAATAAATAAATATATAAAATAAAAATAATATCTGTCTAATAATTTCTTTTAATAAAAGTCTCATATAGTTGAACCACTCTTTCCTCCCATTAACAATAGATAAAAGTTAGCCATTTATAATTTATTTGATGTATAATAATACAAATCGTAATCAGATATCAATTTATAATACAAAAAATCTCAATTAAGGGTCAAAATGTTGCATTCTTATAAACTGAAAAATTAAACTTAAAAATTACATGGTTGTCTTTTTAAGAGGTAAGAAGTGGTTGAGTGTTTTTCTGAAATAAAATTAAACAAAAACAAATAAGTAATAGATTTAAAAATAATAAATCCAACAAAATTAAACTATTTAATTGAATTAAGATAAAATATTATATTAAGCTGAACTCGGACTCAACAAGTTTTAAAATAGCTACTCAGACAAGTCATGCGTTAAAGATGACATCATATATAACAGTTGTATTTTTAAACGTGACTTTTTGTTTAACTTGAAATTGAGTTCACTTAAATATTAAATATATTAATGTTTTTTCTACGTGGAGAGAATCTACGTGCTTACCACACACATCCATGAATAAATGCATATATCAATGTTGATTCGACCATTGGAAAATAGACATTGTCTAGTTAATTTACTCTACATTTGCCAATAATAATCTTACAAAGTTGTTTTTATTGAAATGCTCGTACAAAAAGTTTATTGTCAATAATACTTTATAACTTTATTGTATTAATATTTCTTTATATATAGATATTTATTATAAAAAATATTTCTTTATATAGAGAATAAGACGTAGATAAAATATTATATTTTGTTCTTAGATTAAATTATAAATTATTTGTTCTTAAATTTTAGGTTTAAATCAGTCTCTATCTTATTTAAAAATCTCAATTAGGTCCTTAAAATAAAAAAAAAAAGACTCAAATCGTTAATGATGTCTAAATAATTAATAACAGTGTCATTAAACGTGGTTGTTATTTGTTTACTTGTAATGTTAATTGTGGTATAGACAAAATGCATTAGGTTAGGTTAAAATGCATGGTACTAGTTGGACTGCATTAGGTTAAAATTAAAGCATAGGTAAAAAATAAATTTAGGGTTTTGGTGATCGAAGGAGCAGAGAAGGAGATTTTGTCAGAATTGCGAGTACGCCAATGAGCAACCAAAGGAGTTGTTAGTAGTGAAGGTGAGTTTCATCATTGTGGGTGGGTTTTGGTGTGTTATTTTACTTCATTCGATATTTGTTGTCGTAGTTGGATTATGCAATTTTGTTTTGGGATGTGAATGTTCTATTGTTGGGTATGAATGAACTAAAGTTGTGGGTTTTGTTTTGGGTTTTTGAAGAGGTAAAGTTGTGATCTTCTGTTTCGTTTTGAAATTTGTAGAAGTTGTGGTACCCTATTTAGGTGTTTCAATGATAGAAATCATAAGTTGTTTATTATTTTGTGGGCACAATTTACAACAGTAAATATGTGTGTGTGTGTGTGTGTGTGTGTTGTGAGCGTTTTGAAGTGGTAGTCCACCATAGTGGAAGCTTTCTAAGTGATGATAATAGGAAATTGTATTTTGATGGGAAAAAACACAGTAGTTTTGTGACCCAGATGTGTGGAGTTATTTTGATATTGTAGGTAACTAGAAGAATTGGGACACATTCAAGTGAAAAAGCTACGATACTCTTTATGAGGATGGTTAGTGTTGGAAGATAGGTTGAAACTTTTTATTGATGACATGGGTGTTGTGCATATAGTTAACATAGTTAGGCTAAACGGTGTAGTGCATTTGTATATGGTACATAAAATGTCTAAACATTAGATAATGGACATGATTGAAGGGGTTCAGTTAGATGTTGATGGTCAACATGGGTTATAATATATATAAGGGGTGTTAAGTGGTGAAGGTGAGAATCAGTTCAAGGAGTGTCAGTTACAAGGTGATGGTGAACCTGGGTTAAACAATACACAAGAGGGTGTTGAATTTCAGTGTAATGGTGAAGGTGAGAAGCAATTATAGGAGGGTCAGGTGGAGGGTAATTGTGAGGGTGAAAAACATTTCAATTGTTTTTTTATCATTTTTCAAAAATGTGTATCAAATAGATATATTTGTTTTGTTTTTTAATTTTGTAGAAGTTATGGACCCCATTAAGGTGTTTTGGTGGTAGGAACCATAATTTTTTAATTATTTTGTGGGCATAACTTACAACAACATATATATATATATATATATATATATATATATATATATATATATATCTCCACCTCAACACCTTTCAAGAGGTAAACCAAACATCAGGCATAAAGTTAAGGCTAGGAAGGGTTTTGTTATGACATTTATTCTATGATAACTTAGTTTGGTGTATTTAATTTAAGCATGTATTTCCTTTGTGCGTAAAGAGGGGATGTATTTTGAGGTGTTAATTTACGTCTACATCAAATTATCCAAGCACCTTTATTTTGATGTAATCATTAAGTAAAATTGTTAGACTGCCATTTTCTTTAGGCGAGCAATGAAATTTCACTCGGTGGACTAATATGTATCGCTTCTTCATATACACGAATTTATTTTTAGCTTTAACAAATTCCAAATACAATGTTTAAACAACCACTGCCACATTAGTTAAAAACATTACATTAAATACTTCAACATTTTACAATACAGTATGGGGTTTTCAACAATATTGATATTACAACTATATTAATTACGCACACAAGAAACATCATCTCTATTAACAAATTAAACCATTTTTCCAAAATAAAAATACACTTCTTTAATTTCTCAATTTTCATCCTTTCAACACCCATTTATTTTGTCCTCACCACAAATCCATCCATTTCTTCATTTTTTGGTCCATGTTTTTCTTCAATTCCTTGTCCACTACACCATTGGAAATAATTACAGTCAACCAGTTCTTCACACCCAATTTGTTTGAGAAAACAACAAAATCTCACTCAAAATTTTGCTTGAATGAAAAAAAATATGTGCATTATGCTTCCATAGATCTTACCTTGAACTTTGGTCAACTGCAAAATTGTTTTACTTATTCTTAGGGGTTCTAGTAGTTCTCAATACTACATTCTCTCTCAATTAGCAACTGGGTTTTACGCCCAACCTCCTCACTCCACTACCATGAGAAGACATGATAGGTTGCATCCCCCATATGTTCAAGATGAATAAGAAATAGATTAAGACATACTTTAGTTGAACAATGAAGAACGGGGAAGACAACATCTTCTTTCGGGGAAGATAAGCTCTTCTTTCAAACCCTCCACATTTAAATCTTAGTAAAACTCATGAATCTCTTAAAACAGGTAGAGAGTTCATTAAACACGTTAACTACAATGAAATTTCAAACCAAATGACACATATTGCATACAATATTACAACTCATCAACATCAAACACTGATTCACAATAAATAATGAAAAGAACCTATTTGATACACTTTTTTATTTTTAAATAATTCAATTGAGACAACTTAAAATTTAAGGACTTAATTGAAATTTTAGAACAAACATAAATTGTCTAAAGGTTTAAACCTAAATTTTATTTGAGTGACTTGAAACATTTTTTTTCAACTTACATGTATTTTCCATGTGATAATCACTTGATATATTATCTGTTAAGGATATAATTTACATGATTATTTAAAAATTTAATGACAAATTAGTTTATAATTTATTTTAAATATAAAAAAAAATTATAATAATTTTAAAAATATATATTTTATTTATTAAAAAATTACACTATCTGTTATTATGATAATATAACATCCTCTTATACTCCATTTTATAAGTTCATCTATTATTTTTGTGCTTTGACAATTGTTATTTTGTTGGATAAATTGCCTATTATCTACCAATAAAAAGTTTTTCGAGAATAATTGTCCCAATACATTGCATTCACAAATGCTTTCAAATATGACTTGTAATTTCTGTAATTTTTAGTTTTTAGAAATATATCAATTTCACCAAATTGATAAAAAGAAAAAAAAAAAACCTACATTTCAAGGTCAACCATGTGATACACGCACAAAACTCTTACAATGCTTATTAACGACTCTTCATGTTCACATGTTTAATAAAAATTTCAATCGTATTCTTACCACTAACATATATCTTTATTTATTATAATTAAATTTATCATTGTAAACTTCAAATCTTGCTGTTATATCATGGATAACTCAATCTATATACTATGTTTTTAAATATAATTTTACCTTAATAATAACTACACTTTCAATCACTTATTCCTTGATTTTGCACAAATCACCAACCACATCTATATTGCATTGGAGTGTGTTAAATATATATCACATTATCGTGATCATATATTAAATTAAGAAAATAAAAGAATAACTTTGAGAGTTTTTTTTTCAAATTATAGAAAAATAAAAAATAAAAACTACTTTACAACATTACCTTCATAACTTTTAGACAAAAGTATTAATTTTCCATTTAAATTATACTTTCTTCCTTCCTCGCATTTTTTTTATACTCCATTTTGTTTATCGCATCATACATGAAATTTTCACCATTACCAAAATACTAAACTATATTTAAGTTTGTTTTATTTTTTGTTTTCCTACAACTTGATATCTTCCCGAGAGAGTAAAGTGGTTGAAACAATCAATGTCAAATCTGCATTGGTATCTGAACAAATTGAATTTTCGAACTTAATTCCACAGAAATTAACTTGTCTTTATTGTTGGGACCAAGATTGCTTTCAACCATATTAATTTTGGGAGGCTATAGTTTGGTCTTTTCTATCTACACCCCTTTTGTTTTCCAATTACCCCTTTCATAACGATAAGGTTTATGATCTTGCTCCAGTGACTTTATTTCACCTCTTAAGTGTTAAACAAACACGGGTTAAATATGTTTTTGATCTCTTAATTTGTAGTAAAATTTGGAATTAATTTTTTTTTTAAATTTTGAACCAATCTAGTCTTTCATCTATCGAAATACATAGATTTAGTTATTTTAACCAAATTTTGTTAAATTTATTTGACGTTTCAAACGCGTTTGATAATAGTAGTTGACTTAACATTAAAGCGAAAATGTTTTAAACAGTATAAAAAACTCAAATACAATATCGAAATGCGTTTGGAACATCAAATGAATTTAACAAAATTTGGTTAAAATGACTAAATTCACGCATTTTTAAAAATAAAAGACTAAATTTGTTTAAAATTTCGAAAATAGACTAATTATAAATTTCATTGAAAGTTAAAGGACCAAAAATATATTTAACCCTACAAATAATACAATATAACTTGGTATTTCAATAAGTTTTTATAGTTTGTGAACTTAGTAACATTCGATTTTAGTTCTATAAAACACATTTTAAGTCAATTATTGTGGTAACAAATTCCTTTTAAATTTACTCAAATAATATCGGAAGTCTCAGGTCATATCGACTTAAGATAATATAATTTTATAATATAATAGAATATAAATTTAATCTTATAAATTAATTTTGTAATTGAGTTAGGTTTAACATTTTTTTAGCATTTTTTTTTCTATCCTTTTCTTTCCTTTCAGCCGCCTGAAGCATAAACTGCTGCATGATTTCCCATTCACTTCAAACAAATGCTTTTCTTGCTATTCACTCTACAACAAACAAAAACCTAATAATAATAATAATATTTGTTGTTTCTCTTAGTATTAACGAAACGATGCCATGTTTCTCTCAGTATCAACTATCTATTTATCCGAGTTTGCAACTGTAAAGTAAAAAGACAATTATATCCCCATATTGATTATTTTCTCTCCTTGTAAACGAGCGCAACCAGAATCATTTGGGTAATTTCACGACACGTTCAATTCTATAGTACTGGCGTAGTTCCTCACGATATTGTTTTGAATTTGGAAGTGGCATTCTTAAAAAAAACGAAACAATCGAAGTTGTGTTTCTTTGTATTCCCACTTCTATATAAATGTTCACCAACTCATTGAACTGCATATAGGGGCAATTTTTGTAAGCATTGTTGCGACAGAATTGTGGGATTTCTCGTACAAATCAGAGAGAAAAAAATGGGAAGTGGCAGCACCTATTTGACACTGACAATGTTAGTGGTCGCAGGATGTTTGATGTGTAACACAAGAGAGGTTTCAGCACAATGTGGAGGAAGTGTGACAGATCTTATATCGCAGTGCCAACAGTATGTGCAGAAAACAGGACCAAAGATTAAACCTTCAGCAGCGTGTTGTGCAGTGCTGAAACAATTTAATGTGCCGTGTGCTTGCAAACTCATCACCAAAGAAGTTGCGAGCCTTGTGAGTATTCCAAAAGCTGTGTTCGTTGGACGCTCTTGTGGTTTGAGTCTTCCCCCAGGAATGCGTTGTGGAGGTAATTAATTAACATCAGTTTCCTTTTCTGCTTAAAATTATTTATGGTTAGCAAAATGATGTTTTATATAATAAACAACTAACGGAAGATTTTTGTGTTTTCTATATTATAAATGTTATAAATAAACAAAATAACATAAGATATTCTCGAGTCCATATTTTATAATGATTTTTTAAAGTTAAATATGTTTTTATCCCTTAATTTTCAGTGAATTTTGAAATTAGTTCATCTCGAAACTTTGGATCTATTTAGTCCTTCATCTTTTGAAATATATGGATTTAGTCATTTTAATTAAATTTTGTTGGATTTATTTGATGTTTTGTACGCATTTCAGGATTGTATTTAAGTTGTTTATACTGTTTGACACATTTTTGCTTTAATGTTGAGTCAAATACTATTATGAAACGTGCTTGAAATGTCAAATAAACTTAACAAAATTTGATTAAAATAACTAAATCCACATATTTCAGTATTTCAAAAGATGAAGAACTAAATTGGTCTAAATTTTCAAAATTGACTAATTTCAAAATTCACTGAGAGTTAAGGGACCAAAAACATATTTAACCCATTTTTGTATGATGTCCTATGTTGAGATTAAAAATATATCATATTAGTACTTTAAATATCTTTTTAAAATATATATATTTTAAAATGTTCAAATTGAAAAATTAGTAACAATCAGGATATTATAAAAATACAATAAAGAAATAGCAAAAAAAAAACTCAACAAAGACTCTAAATTCAGATATTCTCAAACTTTAATACTATTTAATTGAAATATTTTAAAAATAACAAATTATAGCCTTTCTAATATGTCAATATTATTGTTTAAATGTCAATTTCGTTCGCAAACATATTTAACCTACAATTTCTTTGAGTTTTGATAATGTGATAGTAAAGAGATAAAGGTTTTTCGAATCATTTCATAATATATATTAAAAAATTTGTGAGAATATAGTAAATATGTATATTTCTCTTTCATAAAAAAGTTGGATGGTTTAGAAATTAAATAACCATTTTTGTATTACTCTTAAGATTCATTTAGATGAATAACTATGAAATCTTTCTCAAAAAATTACACTTTATTAACCTCTCAATTATTGTTTTATTTTATAGTTCATTTACTTGCTTATTAGTTCTCAGTTTTTATTAACAAATTAAGCTATAAAAAATATAAAATATCGTCTTTTTCAAATTTTCCAAATATTTTTATAAACTTATGTCCTTTTTTAGTAGTACTTTTATTTCTTAAATTTATAATAATGATTCAATATCCTTACCCTATCTATTTTTAATTTAATATAGTCCATATATTTTTTTTTTTGAAAAAAAGGCAGTCACTTATATTAAATCAGTGTTATTATCATTTCTTTCATTTTGTTCTTAATATTAGACAACAAACATATAAAATTATTAATAGAGTTTATTAGTCTTTGAACAACATTAACTGAAATAACCAAAAAAAAAAATCATAGAGTCTTTTCAGAAAATATAAAAATCACATTGAATATAAAAGAAATAAATGATGAAAAAAATGTTACTAAATATTTATTTTTATAATAGTCAATAAATGAATGAAAATAAGGAAAAAATTGATGATATATGTTATTGTTTCAGCTATTGTAATCCCTCCAGCCATGAAGTGAATGAACATTTTCGCGATCTGCCAAATGGTTTAATAAGTGTCTCCTTCATGCAGTGGCAACCAAGAAGGAGTGTTTAAAATGTAATAAATAAATAAAGAATTATATTATTGCACAGCTTCAATGTTAACCATCTTTTCCTCCACTGGGTTAATAAAATTGGAATACTTTGATTCGTGGCTATCGTCAACCACTAAATGTGGGAGACATGGATCACTAGTTATCTAAGACATAAAAATTGTACAAAAATGGCTCTAGAGTACAACGTCTCATCAAATAATAATTTATAGTTAGTTTCTATTTATAATTTCTGTTATATAAACATTAGGATATAATTAATTTAAATAAAAGGTTTAATTCTTAATGTGTTTCTTTAATTTTATTTTAATTTTTAAAAAAGACTTATAATTCTTTTTTTCCAATTTAGTTCTTTAATTTTAAAAAATATATTTAATTTGTTATTTTCATTAGATGGATGTTAATGTTGTGTTTAATATTATGTGTCAATTTATAATTTTTTTAATTTTTTTTCATTATTACTATATTTTGAATTATAAATCTAAATTTTGTTATTACATTTTTATGGTATTTTGTAATTTCAAATTTCAAATTTAATCTTGGTCACCATATTTTTTAGATTTTAAATTTTGTGTTAACAATATAAAACTTAATTTTTAAATTTGTTAGTTATTTTTAACTTTAAATTTCTCATTGAATTGGTTAGTTATTATTTTTATATTCAATTAAATTGTTTATAATTTTTAATCTATGACATTGAAATTATTCTTAAACTATTATTTGATTGTATCACAATTATAAATGAAATATTAAATTCAGTAATTTATTATTTAGTTTATTAACAATTTTATTATTCAATTATTAATTTATTATTATGTTGTTGTACTATGATATTATCAGGTGTTTTAGAATTATCAACTTTGTTAGTAACCATTTTATGGTATATTGTAGGAATAATCAAAATACATGTACCAACGGAAATTCGGAGATAAAATTCGCTATAGATAAATAAATGATACTTGAGTATATCTATTTTTCACGATAGAAGTTATAGTTATTTTAATACATGTTATGTTTATAAATAGATTTAGTACTTGTATTATATAGACTAGCGTAAACACAGACGCTATCAGGACTATTGTGTGTACGCATTTTTTGAATTATATTAATAATTAATGATATTGTAATGTTAATAAACAAAATAAAAGTATATTTATAAAAAATAAAGTGAAATGTATGGAGAAAATATAAAAAAAATAACTGTTGATGAATAGTATGAGAAAAAAGAAGAAGGAGATAAGTAAATAATTTTATAAAAACTTGTAAAAATAACTGTTAATTTTTAAAGATTTAATAAATAATTAAATTATAAAGGGTAAAGTTAGAATTATGAAATGTGGACACAGAGAGAATCTCCTTTATATATAGTTATAGATTCACGGATACCTAAACTCGAATAAATTTAAATTTAAATTTAATTTATATTTTATTAAGTTAAATTTAATTAATTTTAAATTTTGTTAGATTAAATTTAATTAAATCTTAATTTATATTTAATTTTATTTTTTGTGTAATTTTATTTTTTAAATTTATAAGATATTTTTATTTAAAATATTTTTATAAGATACTTTTAATTAAAATATTTTTATAAGATATTTTTAAGTGAGTATCCAGTAAATAAACGGACGAATTACAAGTGAATTTTTTTATTACAGATAGATACTATCTGTCTTTGATCTGACTTGTTGCTATTCTTAATACATAGACTAAATAATATATATATATATATATATTATTTTCTGGGTCAAACTTTTATGGGTTTTATTTTTGAAATCTTTAAAAAAAATAATCGTATGATGCCACGTTGCTGATTGTGCATTGTTCTTGTAATGAATTTAATATATTGATGAATTGATATGTTTGTAATTATTTTGGTTTCAAATATTTGTAATAATTATTAAAATTTATATTTCGTTACTTTGTTAAATTATTTGTGTTGGATTGAATTAATTTATGAAACTAAATTATCAGCATAGATAGTTCGATAATTAATAAAAATAAAATACAATTACTAACTTTAAAATAAATAGTTTTGAAAAAGGTTGTTCTTGTTATTCTTAATAATGCTTCCTCACAAAATTAATAGTGCACAAAATAATAAAAAATCTATAGATCAATAGTCAAATGGACAACAATTAATAACAATACAACACCATTGCAAATAGTAAATAAATTTTGAATATGAATATCAATAAAAAAATAATGAATCAGAAAATAAATAATAATCAAATGAAGAAACACATGAAGCAACCAAAACATATAATTTTGAGACAGATAATTATTCAAGAGGATTCTCACAAAGTAAACAATATCCAAACTCAGGACTTTTTTTAAAAAAAGAAAGCATAATAAAAAAAACCATGAATTAATTAGATATATAGATCCATTTCTCGTCCAAATTTATCTTCTTCGAAAATTACCAAGTCACTCTCTATGAAGGGCACAAAATTGTTACTGACCTTTACCCCTCTTGATATTTTTTCTAGATACTAGCCATTTCTATTTTGCAACAGAAAATATAAAAAAAATTAAATATATTTGTAACAAATATTTTTAATATGTGTCACTTTATATTTATATTTTTATTTTTAACAGTAAGTATGTTTTTAGTCTTAAATTTTCACTTAATTTGAAATTGGTTCATGTTCAAAATTTTAATATATTTTGGTTCCCAATCTTAAAAATGGTTGAACATAATCATTCTAATCTAATTATGTTGATTTTTCTTAGATGTGTTGGATGTATTTCATGTTATTATTTGAGTTGTTTACATTCGCAGTTCAATATCGATAAAAAATGTGTTCAACATCTAAAAATATTTGTTAACATTAGATTAAAAGTAATATTTATTATTTTTAAAATTTAAAAACCAAAATATATTAAAATTTTGAACAAAGAAGAATTCAATATCGAGTCAAAATAAAAAAATTAAGGCTTAAATACTTTTTTTCGTCCTCATTCTCGCAGTGTTTGTTGCGGATGGTCCTCATTTTTACCAAATGTTTAAAATGGTCCTCATTTTCGTAGTGTTTATTGCGAGTGGTCCTCATTTTTACCAAATGTTTAAAATGATTATCATTTTCGCAATTCGTGTTTAATTTAGTCATTTTTTGTGACGCCGTTTAAATGTTTAAATTAGTAACAGGAAGAAGAAGATTGTAACAACACAAATTGGGAATAGAGGAAGAAGATTGCAGGAAGTGACCAACTATCCAACAATTCATTTTCAAAAAACCTAGTTCACTTCTTTATTCTCAAATATCTAATTACTACACAACACATGTATTAAATACACCCAGTACAATGTAATACAAATAGTGTCACCTAGTGTCACCTGTACAGTGTTCCGTTACTAATTTAAACGGCGTCACAAAAAAATACTAAATTAAACACAAATTGCGAAAATGAAGACCATTTTAAACATTTGGTAAAAATGAGGACCATCCGTAATAAACACTACGAAAATAAATACCATCCATTTTAAACATTTGATAACAATGAAGATCATCTGTATCAAACACTACGAAAATGAGGATGAAAAATGTATTTAAGCCAAAAACTAAAACCATAATTAACCATTTCTAATATATTAAAAAATTACTTAAAATGGAATTTTTACGCGAAATAAACCTTTCCACCAAATTATAACCCTGAAACAAACCTTTCCCCGATTTATAACCCGAAACTAAACCTTTCCCACCAACTTAGAACCCTACGCATCAGCACTGCCTCCCTCTCTTCACTCTCTTTTTCTTACATTTCTCAGAAGCTTAACTCTCTCTCCCTCTTGCGCTTCCCCAAACCCCCTTCCCTCGTCGTCTCCGCCACTGCGCTCGCCGAACCGGAAACCGAGGACCTCAAGAAGTTCGTCAAATCGTCGCTTCCGGTGTATTTGCCACGCAGACAATCATAGAAACCGGTCGCCGTAAGAGCGCCATGGCTCGCGTCGTTCTCCAGGAAGGAACCGGCAAATTCATCATCAATTACAGTGACGCCAAGGTCTCACCCCTTTTCTCCCTACTTTCTTTCTCTGTTTATTTCAAACTCTCACCCTACATTATCGGTTTCATTGATTTTGTCATCAATTGGAATTTGGAGTTGTGGTTTTTAATTTGCCGAAATGTGAATGGCATATATCTAAAGTGTGATTAGTTCATTAAGAGTTATAAATTGTAATTATATTTGAAGCTTGAGGTTAGGTCACATATCCTCCTTATTGGGTTTAAGGTTCAGAATCAACTGGTCCAGTCTTGTTGGTGTTGGAACAAACCCTTGAGTTGATTAAGCTCAGAAATTTTCTTGAGTTGATTTTAATGTGGGTTATAGCAAAACTTAGAAACATTTTCTTAAATGTTTTTGGTGTTGTTGAATTGTTTTTCAATCCGAATTTAGAATTTAGCATAGGTGATCAGTACAGAAGTACTACTTACATGGATCAGTATCTAAGTTTTGTCATAAAGTTCATTTTATCAGTAAATGTTTTGTACAAAAGTAGAAATGGAACACCTTAGGTATCTGTCACAGTGTGTTTGTTTGGTTGATGATTTGGGAAACCGTACCGTGCGATTAGAATATGTGTTGTTTACTATTCTTAGAATATGGACTGGAGATACAACTTAACAATATTTATCTGTCTTATTCTTATTCTTGATACAACAAACATATCTCGAGTCCATATATAAATAATTGTATCATATTTGTCCTAATGATCACTTAATTTATCGTTAAATAATAAAATCATCTTTGTTAATTTTGCAGGCATCTGAAGTAATTTGTTTCCTTTCTTTTACTTGCAGTGTATGGGTTGGAATAAATAAAGCCACAACTCAAAATTGCTCTTGCTTTAGTTATTAGATTGCTTTGGATTCAGAGAGCTCAATTTAGTTACGGTAAGTCTCCATTGATCTGAAACTATTAACAATTTGCTTTAGTTCATCTTAGTTGGTTGCCATCGAAACCCGACACTGAATCAGTGTCCTAATATTGGTCGCTTTATGAATTTCATGACACATGAATGCTACTGTTGCCACCAAAAATTATATAATTCTAGTTACATTCCACATGGCTAGGAAGAATTAGACTGGTGTATAGCAATATCTCCATGTTCCCGATGGATTTTCTTCTTGTTGGCAAAGTTTTGTGCTGTATTGTTGTTTATTTTTGCTTCCAATCTATGTTTGGGTCGAATGTGTAAACATGCTAGAGTTGGTCGGTGCTTTGTGTTAGGAGCGTTATATGTTCTTTTTGGATTTAATGAATATGCTTACTCACATGCCATATATATGATGAAATGCTTGAACATTTCAGAAATAAACTATAAACTAAGCTTTCATAATGTGTTGATGGGTGAATTTGTGATGCTCTAGTAACTATACCTGTTGGTTTTCTTGTTTGCATCTGAAGTAATTTAACAAAAACAAGTTTCAAAAAATAAAAAACAAAAGCATGGGACTTTTTTTGTTATTATTATCCTGTTGATAATGTTACCATATTTTTAGAACTGACAGGAAATCAAACCAGTGAGGCATCCAACTGTCTTTGGCTTATAGTTTGGTTCTTATAACATTAGTATTATGTGAAATATATAGCACGGGAAGATCCATTGCTATTGTTATTCTTAAGAAGGTCCAACCAAAGCGTTTAGTTTTGAAGAGATGATTTTTTTTGGTTTGAAACTGTCATATTGATAGTAATTTGTTTTTTGATGTTGACAGTGAGAAAAAGGTGACTGTGTATCTGAATCCAAATCTGAATGGGTTATCTTCAATTTGGCAGACATGGTGTTAGGCAGATCATTAGAACTAGAGATATCAGTTATGATAATGTTGTGGTAAACCCACTCCTGTTTGCTTCCCAAGGGCTTCGTTACAAGAGGAAGCTCCAAGTTATCCTTACAACTGTAAATATTTATCTTTAGTTGTGATGCTTGTTTAATGGGTTGCATTTAATTCAATTTTCTGGAAGTTTATATTTTCAATTTACAGGACATAGATAAGCTGGGAAAGGCAGGTGATACTGTCAAAGTTGCCCCTGGATATTTTCGCAACCACCTAATGCCCAAGCTCCTTGCTTTCCCTAACATCGATAAGTTTGCTTATCTTCTCAACGAGCAGCTCAAGGTTTTTTTTTTTTTTTTC
>Ga0209389_1000910_pt1 | contig 19288 bp, 10 predicted proteins | sample CowpearedBW_FD_187526 | JGI IMG/M metagenome (GOLD analysis project Ga0209389, IMG submission 187526) | Root nodule microbial communities of legume samples collected from California, USA - Cow pea red BW (SPAdes) (version 2) | ecosystem: Host-associated > Plants > Roots > Nodule | place: USA...
TTATCTTAATGTCCCGTGGGAATTTTCCTTGTGCTTGTTTAACATCACCATAAACCACACTAATTTCCTTTCAATTAATTGTGCTTTGGTGCTTTTTCATTTTTACTTTTGAGTTCAGATTGCTATTTAGATCTTAGCAATGTCTTAGAGTCAATTTCCATTGTGTTTCATTGTGTTTCATGATCTTCTTTTGATTCCTTTAAGTTTCATGATCTTCTTTTGATTCCTTTAAGTTTCATGATCTTCTTTTGATTCCTTTAAGTTTCATTCTCCTTTGTGTTTTTTGTTTCCATTAAAATGCAAATGATCAATTATAGTGTGGTGGTGATTCTGATTTGTGGTGGAAACTAGCTGTTGTAAGAGCTATAAAAAGAAAGAAAAAGAGCACAAAAAGAATACAAGCAAGTGCCAAAAAAAGTCAAAAGAAAAGATCAAAAGAAAGTGGCAAAAGAGAAGCTTTTTGAATGAAGATTTGCTTCTTGAAGATTTGATGAAGATTGAATGAAGCTTTTTTGAAGATTCCATGTAGTTAGATCATTTAGAAAGTGTATTTTAATTTTGTAATTCATGTTATAGACCTTATAGCATTAATTAGATGTTTTTGGTCTTATGTGTGTCTTTGAATCTCTTGAATGGTTTTTCAACAAGTTAAAATGTCTCTTTTAATCTGTTGAATGATTTTGTAACAAGTTAAAAGGTTAGCTGTAGTAGTCTTAAATTGCAACAAATTCAATCAGTTGATTTAGTTTTTAATCGACTGATTTCACTTAAGTCAAGTGAAATCAACCGATTGATTTGAAAATCAACCTGTTGAATTTCGTAACAGCTTGACTATAAAAGCTGTGATTTTCGAAAGAGAGTTGAGTTGATCACTTTAGAGCACGAATTTTTTCTGGAAACTTGTGGAAACTCTCTCCTTTGTGATCATACGTGTTGCAGCTATTGAAGATTGATCTTGGATCAATTCTTGGAGCTTTTGGCTTGGTTTGAAGCTTGGAGAAAGTGGTTTGTGGTAGGATGGGTTACGCTACCATTGAGGTTTGATCTTTCTCAAGCTTTGTGTATGTGCCTGGTGGTTTTCCAAGTCTGCAAGAGAGTTCTTGTTGTGCTGGTGTGATTCTTGTGTGATTCAAGAGTCTTTTGTGGTGCTTTTACATATTTTGGAAGTGTAAGGGTGGATACTTTGTAAATCTTTTGAAATAGTGCAAAGTCAAGCTCATGTTGCTTTGACAAACTTAATGTAGCTCAGGTTTGAGTGAACCAATATAAAAATCTCGTGGTGTCCTCTCTTCTCTAACCTTTCTCTCTTGCATTTTCATTTTAAAGTTTAAAGAACTTGTGCTTTAATTATCTTTTTTATGTTCCTTCATGTTTTCATAGCATTTGCAGCATTGAGCATGTTTACATAATCATTTGGAACCTATCTTGATCATTCTTGTGCATTGTGTAACATCCCTAAGGAATATTACTTAAATAAATAAATAAATAAGAAAAAGAAATTAAATCATCATGATATAATTATTCCCAAACGCGGGAAAATTTTAAAATATTTAAACACGCGCCAAAAAAATATAATAAAATAGTCATAAAGACGTTACAGTTTCCAAAATCCATAATCCTAAATAAAAACATAATAAAATATGCCTAGCTCTAATCCCAGCTAGCCCTTACTCCGTCGCCTGAGCATCCTCAGCATCACCTGCATCCACATATGCTCCCGTGTAACGAATTATACGATCATCGTCATACACAAACAGAAAGGGTGAGCTGAGAAAAATAAAAATAACATATATACATACATATATATATATATATATATATATATATATATATATATATATATATTAACATCAGATAAATCATACACCCATCTAATTCAACCTACTTAGTTCTTGGCCAAGACCTTAACCCCAAGGCTTTATAGCCTTCAAATACAAAAATGGTTAGCCTTGGACTCGGGAACATGATGCTCACACGAACCTACCCGATCGTGGTCCTGCCTCTACGAACCACCCCGCTCGTAGTCTTGCCCTACGAACCTTCCCATTCGTAGTCCTGCTCTACGGACCTACCCGGCCGTAGTCCAACACATGTGATCCACTAGCCCCGTACCTCCCCGCACGTGGTGTAATACTCGTGAAATTTAAATAATTAAATAAAGAATTATTTAATAAATACGGGTAGGAGAGCCTTTATGGCATTTAATGGAGATTGTTATGATGTGGAGAAGTACTAGTTCAAATGGTTGAGAGTGTTTGGTTTGTGTGAGAGGTGTAAGGTTCGAGTATTATGTATGCCATTTATGTGTTATTTAATTGTTATTATTTTATTTATGTGCATGATCATGTTGAGTGATAACAAAACCTTAAAATTATAAGAATTATCATGAAATATGAATTGGTTGAATTGGTTGTGCAATTGTCTTTGTGATTGAGGGGTTATGGGTTCAAACCTTGGTGAACCCAAATTAAGCTTTCTTTTTGCTAAACTAATTTTTGGCATGAATGTGAAAGGGTGGAGGAAACCCTAGCTGAATGGGCAGCCAAGGAAGGGATGAAAAATCATCTAATAATGGCTCTTGAATGACCATTAACCTTACTCCAATTAATTTTCGTTTTTTTGAGTAAATGGGGTAATTATTGGGTTGTAATGGTGAGAGAGAAGGGAATTAGAGAGGAAAACAACATTGTATTATTGTGAGGGTAATGGGCTGCGGATTTTGAGAGCACTAGAGTTGGATTGCAGAGAGATTTAGAGTTTTTGGGTGGAGAGTCAAAGGGAGACCATTGGAGATCATAAAGAATTGCAACAAATTGTCTTGGGAGCAAAGATATCCAGGTTAGGGGAGTTGCTTTAATTGTCTTATTGAAATTGTATGATTTTACGTTGTATGATGTATGTTTGGGTGCCTATTTCTGCGTTAATTTTCCACTGATCGAGTTTCTAGAAATTTTCCAGAAACCGCCTGGCGGCTTTGGAGGTTCGCAAGTGATGCTTGAGAGTGACACCCATTTCTCGGTTTTGAGATGAACCGCCTGGCGGCAAGGGTGACTCTACTAGGCGACGCGAACCCTTGTGTTCTTGTTCAACAATTCAATATGGATTCTGTGATGGTTGGATACTGAGCAAGGTACATGTGCATGATTTGAATGTATAAACTTATGAAATCGATTTCTTTATAAACTTAGTGTTCATCACGGGTGTGGAAAAAATCTGGGGTTTGCCCATAATTTGATGTGCCGCCTGGCGGCAAGTATTCGCCGTCAGGCGATAGATGCTGCAACAAAGGAAATTACATTCTATGACTGTCGGGACGCGCTTTGGGATTTTGTGAAAGTGAGGCTAAATTCTACACGTGATAATTATATAAAAATAATCTGAATTGAATAAATATGATGTGGGAACAATATAATTATGTCAAGACAAATGCTAGAATTTTTGATTTGGGGTTTTAGGGATTACACATATGCAGAACACTTTGGGATTTTTTCCAGAACTATATGCAGCTCCTGGCGGCGCATGAATTGCTTCCAAGCAACTCACGTTAAAACAACTAAGTTTCTGGGTTACTGTTAAAAAACCGCCTGACGATGAAGGGCTGCCGCCAAGCGACGCGGGGGTGTTCTGTTCACGAAAAACGTTGTTTTTCGTACTTTTTGCGCTGTAGGAACCGCCGGGCGCTATTTTTGTACTGCCAGGCGCTACTTTCATGATTTCTGGGGGCTAGCGCCACCATTTTTCTAGTTTATGCAGTTTTCATAAAACTGTATTTCTCGGTTCGTTAACCATCCGATTTAGGTGAAATTTTGACATGTGGTCCACAACACGTAGTTCTTCAATTTTAACGGTGGAGATTTGATTTAGAGGTCAGTAGCCAGAGATATACGTTACTCAATATTGCTGATTTTGGGGTATTTAAAATACATGAATAAGCTCTTGACAATTTCAAGTAACTTCTAATGAAGCAGGATTGGGTTGTGTGGTAAGCCTCTATCGATTTGAATGTCCCTTTGGGTTAGTCACATGTTGAGAATTGGTTATTGGTGAATGCATATGTGTCAATATTAATTTGCATTGGTGCCAAGATCATGTGCTTAAATTATTAGAATGTTGCTGCTTATACTTGTTTGAGCATGCGTTATTCATAAGTTAGAATATATATGAAATATGAATGGATTGATTTTTACTTTGTTCTAGGTGATTAAAAGCTAGTACCGCACAAGTACTGGTGTAGCGCCTTACGGTGGTGTTCGACCGCCAAGCGATAGCTACGAGACCAGTAGAGAATTAAAGTGTGTGGCGTTTGGCGATAAGGGTTGTCCCACAAGACGATAGTTTCAGAAACAGTAGCATTAGAGGCGCTTGGCGCCTGGCGGCACGTGTCCCCTGCCAAACGATCTAGAAGTCTTTTGTGCCTAGCGACTCGTGTGGAGCGCCAGGCGACTTTTGATGAAGCAGACGTTGTGTTTTGCTTGCTTTGGATGTGTGTGATCTACGAGGCCTTGGGCGATATCTCAAGGGTCAGATGCTGGAGTATTCCTGGAGTTGTGGCTTAGGATGGAGCGTAACACGAGCATTCTTCGAGTTGTGGCACAGAATAGCGAGTGTTCCCGCATGTATTCTACCAGTGGTGGCTTGTAGGTTGGACAACAACGATAGCTTGAGATTATCAACCAAAGAAGTAGAACATGGATTACATGGTGATGGCCATGTGATATGAGATCAAAGGATGATGATCCTTGGATTTGTGTGTGTTTTGTTATATAAATTGATGCATATATTTGTATTCTGTTAGCTCATCCTATCTACTTTTGTTTGGCGATGATTGTGTACGCCGTACACGGGAGCAGTCGATGTTGCAGGTGGATCTGGTGAGGCATAGAGCCTAAGCGGGGCTAGTTGGGAGAGGACTTTCTCATAGTTTTATATTTTATGAGTTTTTAAAGAATTTGTAATATTTCATATTACTACCCGTAGACATTATAATTGAGTTTTAAATTTTCTGGATTTGAGTTAACTTCGGATGTAATAAAAGTTTTTTATTTTCCATGTTTTGGAAAATGGAGCTTAATAAATGAGCACTTAATATTATTATCTTAGTTTATTAAGTAAATTCGTAATATCCGGACAGGATGTTACAAGTAGCAAGAAAATTGAGATTCTTGCTTCGTTAATCATTGGATCTAGCTAAATTTTCATAGTTGGTTTTGGACTTATGGAACTTTATTTGGACTGTTGGGATCTTTGATTAGATGTCTGGGGTTAAAGAAATTATATTCACTTTTTTTTATGTACTTAATGTAAATATTGTATGTGAAAATTAGGCTAATACAATAGAAACTAAATGATGTATTATTAATGTTTCAATTGAATTAAATGATATGTGACGAGTTTGAATGGAAGTAGGAAATATATGTATAACATGGTGTGATAATTGGAATATTTCATGAGGATGTGATGTATAAATGAGGAGTGAATGTTGTATGTGCTTATAACTAGTTTCATTTTCACTTTGGTTTGAAATGTACGATTTGAGAAAGGCTATCCTGACTCTACGAAGTACTGAATTCACAAAGAGGAAGATATTTAGGGTGAGAGTTGAAAAATATCCTTATCAGTAGATTTGACATTTTGTTACGGGATTGGTAAGTGTACCAAATCACACAAGTAATAAAGTGCATAAGTCCATATATCATTTCCCAAGAAACTTGTACAACACTTGACAACTTTTGTAATTCATAACTCAATTAGATAACAAATTTCACAAAAACAAAAATAAAACTTTTTATTTTTTTTTTATCAAACATACGGTGTGCAACAATATATGATAAAAACTTCGTTGGGATTGGGTTTCATGATGCCAATTCAAAGAAAAAACACCAAACAATATTCTTCTAATTCCTACCTTAGCATTTACACCTTATGTAACAAGCCCTAATGCCTTAGTTACAAGTCTAAACTTGAATAAAAAAAACCCTATGTCTAGCAATTTTTATGAATGACTAAATGTTCCACATCTACGTCTAACATGTGAAATATATTAGTTGTTCTACCCTAATCAGGTTTCCCATATTATCTTTCAATCAGCAAGTACTCTCACATATGCGATTAATTTAGAATATGCAGTTAAAACAAGAATAGAACATAAAAATGATGGAAAAGAATTACATTGAATAAGGGAGTTAGATACTCCTTAGCTTCATGAATACTAGAATAAAAATAAAGATAAACACGCTCAACCTTCACAATGCGTCTTTACCTTCTCTCCTTTTAGGTCAAGTGTCCTTCTCCCCAACAGAATTATTTTCCCCTCTCTCCCTCAAAAGGGGTTTTCCCCAAAAGAGATGTTTATTTCCTAGAAGGGTTAGTTGATTTTTAACAATACGGAGCCTTCTATTTAAAGACTTTTAGAACTGGACTAGGCTTGAAATTTGTACTTGAATCTGTAATTGAAGTAACTAACTCTATTGATAATTGAATTATCCAATTGCGTTGATAATCTTCTTAAATCTTTGAGATCCCCACTTGAATAATAGTCTTGAAAATATTCTTTAATCTTCAAAGATATTGCTTTATCTAATAATATTGGAAATATTCTTCAAATCTTTAGGGATTTTCTCCTAATATACAAAATATAAACCAAATAATTAATTTTTCCAAATTTATTAAATAAAACCTTAATTATCTAAAAAGATAGTAATAATAACATCAATTGCAAATTATAAAAACATAATAAAAACATGATAATACCAATTATCACATTCATTATTGTTAGATCTGTAGATGAGTGATTCACTTTGTTATCTTTTATGCTATGAGATGTGACCATGGGATGTCAAGGACCCTTGAAAGATCAGGGTGAGTATAAGAAGTGCATGGTCTCAGATTCTAATCAATACACGGAGTCCTCCAAAGGTCGTGTCTAATGTATGATGAATATGATAAGTATGAAAGACTATAAAGGTGTAATGTGAGACTATGTGATTGTTTGAGATATTACTTGTTTTATGAAATGATGTAAGAATACAATTATATGATAAATCTTTTATTGTAGTCATCATGTGTAAATTTATATAAATATATGCATGATCTTTTATTATGATCATAATATAGAATTGCTAGTAAAAATTTAATAACTCTAACTTACCTTTGTCGTTTGTGTCTATTGTGGTTTTATCCAACTGCGGTGATCGTATGTTATACGAGAGTATATGATAGTGCAGGTGAAGGACATCAATAGTGAGATAGTCACATATGGGAAGCTACTTATGTTAGATTCTTTTGTATTACATAGAGTTTTTCTTTCAATTGTTTTACTACTATGTTTTGAAAACTTTCATATATAAATTACAAATTACGTAGGAATAATGTAATACATAAAACATTCCTATATAGCTTTTATGCTTAATATTAATTATATTAATACTTTAATTAGTAGAATAATTCTATTAATTTTGAGTTTTACAGTTCAAAGTTTATATTTATTTAAAAAATTACACTAGACTATTTTTTAGTTTAAACAAAAACTTAAAAATGTTGTGTAAAGTAAAAAAAACCGTGACCTTAAGTTTATACAATGGTTTTTTCCTAAGGCCACAAAATTTTTGAAAACCATTACCTTAGAAGAAAATAATAGACTACACTTTTTAGTATACAAATTATTGAATTAAGTGCTTAGCAGTAAGCGAAAAGCTATGGCTAATAGCTAGGGTGTAACTCTTTCAACATAAGATTTTAACAACCTAAGTGTCATGATTTGATAGTGACTTGACCTACCTACCCTCCACCACGAGACAATTGATGCACCTTACAACAATTTAATTATTATTGGGTCATATTATGGTAATTTAAAAATATTTAAAGTTAAATTACCACAATTTAAAAAATGTGGTATAAACTATCCACATTTTAACAAATGTTGTTTATAACTATCAACATTCTCCATCGTATTGCTTAAAATAAATAGGCAACATTTTTTGTATACTCTATAAGTTTAAGGCAAATAAAACTCATTATAAAACCAATAATAAAAAATTGTGGCTTATTCTTATTTTATGCAATGGTTTTTCAGTTATTGTCACATTAGCGTTGCCTAATCTATAAGTATGAAGAAAATTCAGTGTACAATATAACTAAGAAGGAAACAACACAATAAAAAGACCATAATTTTATTTTACCCACATTTTCTATGGGCAACATTTAAAAAAATGTTGCCTAAATAATCAATGGTTTATAAAATATGGTCTTTAGTAGTTTTAAGCCACACTAATATATTTGAGACTTTTTTTTATGCTTAGACAACAATTTTATACATGTGAACAAGTTAAGTATGATCTAAAATTTAAAAAAAATGGTGTAGTGTTATATTTTAATGTAAAAGAATAAAATTACATGTGTATTATATTTTATTCCCAACAACCCTAACATTTACCAAATCATCACTTGTAGATTTCATTATGAAATATTTATTTTCAATTTTAGGTCATTTTTGTGATGTATAATTATTTTATTATTACATTTATCCTTTACTATTTTTCATTCACGAGGGTATGTTAAATATCAATTAATAAAAACACTATTTAAAGAGAAATTTGATAAAAGAAAACCATGAACAAGGTAACAAGTAAATTTGAAATTTCTAACCATACTCAAGCTTTAAATTTGACTATTTAAACAAAGGGAAATGATAGTTTAACCCACCAATTTTAACCTCTTTTTAACCCGCCTATGTGTGACAGTGATATGGTTTTTATTTTTGATTTTTAAATTATTATAATGTGTGTGATGTGGTGCCGTGATTGAGTGTTGGAGTGGACAAAATTGAGGGGTGTGTGGGCATGTGAAAGGAAGACAACACAATTGGTTCCCACTAAAGTGGTTCTCACAAAAATCAAATCTTTGAAGCGAAAGAAAAAGAAGAGTAATAGCACGGTTCCCACTGAAAGGAACTATTGGAGCGACACCAACATAAGAAGCGGTAATTGGTTTTCTCATTGTTCTTGTGCGCTGAAGACATTGGTCTTGATGATGAAAGCCATGGAATGAGAAAAGGTCGGGTTTTGTTTACTACGTTGTGCATTGGTGTGTCTCCATTTTGTCTTGTTGTAGTGGTAACGAAGATTAAAGTGATTATTTTTTTGCAAAAGTTGGTTTTTCCCTATTCTTTGCACATTTGAAGAGGGTCGCATTCACTTTGTCACACCATTTAGGTAATAAAGGTTTGGTTTTTTCACTCCAATGTTTTTCCCTCGCGTAGTGGTAACAAACATTAAAGTTAGCGTTTTTTTTGCAGAAGGTGATTACGCGTCGTTATGGTTAGATTGAGCGAACCTTTTTAGATTAATCTTCATGCGTGGGTCGTCCTTGACTGAAGATGAAGTTTAAGGAATCAAAGTTGTTGTGATCATGGTAGTAAGTTGTTTGTGTATCGGCGCTAAATGGGAGGTGACAATGTTGTGTTGTTGTGTGATCGAGGTCGAACCCAACCAAAGTAAACATACAAATATAGTACTTAGTAGTTAACCCAAGGTCATCTCGGAATGACAATTGTTTTCAATCAATGGTTCCAAAACAACACAATAAAAAGGGGAGGGGGGTTTAGCAATTTCAAAATCACAATTTTAATTCGATGAAATAGTAATGAAAACATGTTGATTCCCTGATTCAAATGCACTTCCACTTATCATCAGTCATAAGAATTGGAGCTTTGTTAGATTAATGGTCAATCCACTCATTCCCAATTAACTAAGCAAAGATTAAGAAAAGCTTCATCATACATTAAAGAAATGCACACATCAATTAATCTAACCACTGAACAAGGAACCCACATTCATTAAGCATGAATACAAATTAACTTAAACACCAAATTATCCACTATATATTAAGCACACATAAAATTCGAATTACCCTAGGAGATTAAAAGACGAAAAGTAAACCAAAACAAAACTTAATCAACATTATGGAACAAAGAACCTCAAAGGTCATGCATTCTCTTTAGGAAATCAATCACAAAATTAGCCCTCCATGGAAATGGAGCTGCAATAGAAAATAATTGTAATCAATTCATCCTTTCAATATACCAAACAACAACAAAATTTAAATGGCAGAAATGAAAACGTAATGGGCAGAAATGAAAACCAAAATTCTTCAATAAATAGGTTTATAAATGAAAAGAGAGAAGAAACTTAAAAATACTTCAATAAAATGATACCCAAGTTGTTCCAAGGTGCAAAAATGTTTAAATTCCCAAGTGGGTGTTGATTCAAAGTTAAAAAAACGTATAAAAGATGAGTGTGTGCCTCCATGGTCACCATACATGCTCTAAAAACCTAAAAATGGAGTATATGGAAGGTGTTGGATGCCACCTCCAAATGAGACCTAAAATTCGTGGTCCTCTCATTATGCCCATGAATATTTACAAAAATTCCATTATGAGGTTCATAATTACGAAAATGCCACTTTGGGCCCAAAATACTAGCCGAATCACTTGCATGACGTGGAAATAACATGGACAGATGTGACAATAATGTGTCAACTCTCTCTTCATCTTAAAATTAGTGTCCAAGTTCCAAAATTACTTCACAAAGATACCTAAAAATTAATTAGAAACGAAAATTAGACCAATTAATGCCAAATTAATCAAAATTCGAAATAATGGTCTAATAAAGCCCACCGGATGAAAATGAACTAAAGATAGACAATTAAGCACTAAACACCCCTAAAGATGAGCACAAAAATGCAAAGGATTAGGGCAAAATAATGACTCATCATTGTGTTAATCGTCGGTTAGTAATGTGGTGTTATAATTTTATTAGGGTTTTAGGCATAATATTTTGGATTGTTTATTTCTTTGTGAGATTGATATTGTGTTTTTCAGTTGATGTGCATTGATTTATTATTGTCTATTTGTGGCTTTGGAGATGTGGTTTAATGGATTGAATATGTGAGTGGTGTTTGTCATTATATGTGTTGTCATTTCACTATGGTAGTGTCATCGATTAATGCTTTGGTGAGTATGAGAAGGACTTATTTATATGTCCATGATTATTTATGATTGAATATGTTGTTTATGTGGCATGGGTCGTAAGGGGAAAAAAGTGGAAGCAGAAGAAGAGGAAAGGGCTAGTCTTGTCAATTAATATATGGTTGAATTTTTGTACATGATAATATTGATGTTAAATTTGATTTTGTTTATTATAATTGAATGAAAGGTATGCCTTATAAATTTTATGGACACAAAGTACATCGTCCAAATGATTACTTTTTTGTGGGATGCACACCGTACGGATCAGACTCACACCTTTCAAATGTTGTTTGGAGTTAAAGAGGTGTTTAGATATATGTAGTCCTCTATTACTTGAGCTGGTTCAACGATGGGGTGAGGGTGAACAATCATTTCATATATGGAAGCACTTGGTGCCATTATCTGTGGTTGATGTATGTATTAGTTTGGGGTTAGGTGTAGTTGGGGAAGAAGTAGAATTTGATGTATATGGATGTAGGTTAGTTGGTATACTTTTTAATGGGGAAATATTAACCATTAAAGGTATAATGAACATGAATGTCTCAACAAAATATGCAAAATAACAACAATATATAACCAAAATTTAGATCCAAATATGTCAAAACACAATGAATAGATGTATAGATGTATTACTTACAACTCACTTACTGATAACATTGTAATTGATGTGACTAAATTAATACTATCTATCGATGACAACTTCAGTATTGTTTAAAAAGTAGTCAACAAAATTGAAAATGTAAAGTAACCCAAAGTCGTCTCCTAATGAACACGAAATTGATTTTTAACAAATTAGTTATTATAAAAACTATACAAAATGGTTAATCAAATAAAACAAGGAATAAAGAAATAAAATTTGAAAAAGATAAAAAGATAAAAAACAATGATAAAGATAAATAGATTGATTCGCTTGCTTTTTCAAAATAGATTCATCATTGGTTATCTAAAGATTATTGCTCAATTAATTATTGTTGTAGATTTGCAAATTAATCAAATGTAAATTCTCAATTAATTTGTTGGCATTCTCATTATCAACCAAAATAAATTCTCAATCAAAAGCAAGAACTTTGTAGATTAATCATAGTAAATTTAACCAAGTACATTCTCAATTAAATATTACTATCCTTAATCATGTCCATTCTTTACCTCTAACATCATGCAAAAAGCTAATTAATCAAAGTACATTCTCAATCATTGACAAAAACTCATTCAATCACATGAAAGTTTCTAAATTTAATCAAAGTACATTCTCAATTAAAATTAAAAACCCTTGAACTCATATGATTGATATGCATATAGATTAAAACATCTCACTAATTAACTATGATGTAAAAACTATTACTTTTCACTTGATTCAAAGATAAAAGACATAGATGAATTAAAACCTCAACAATAATAAAAAGAACGAAGAAATTATTTCATTCTAACCTCAAAATTCATAATGAAATTACAATGGAATCAATCCAAGAAGCTTAACATTCAATGAAATCAAAATAAAATAAATATAGAAGATAAAAGGAGAGAGAAAGAAATTAGGTCCCTCTGAGGGTTCCTAAATTCCGAAGTGTCGAGCTTGTCCTTTCTGCTTCTCCTTGGTCTCTTTATACAAGATTTGGACTGAGTTTTTCTACTGCTAAAATCTCTCTAATATCTTTTAAAATAAAGATAGAGATAAATATTTAAAAATATTTGGAGAGGTATAGACTATTTGACAAATATAGTTTTGATAATATCAATATCTAATATAATTAAATTAATTAATTAATTAAAGATATATGATAAATTATCACCAACTAATATTTGTATTAATTTTCCAAATCAACCCTTTGCAATCTCCTCAAATTATCTTCTAATTAATCCATTATCTTCAAGATATATTTGTTTTTTGTGGATCTAAAAAGATTTAAGAACATATTTAAAAAGATTTACTAGTTATTATCTTTTGATATTTCATGATATAATTAAATAAGATAATTATTTAAAAATATCAAATAATATATCTAAAGATATATTTTCAAAGCCCTTCTTTTGGAAAAAGATAGACAAAATCGCAAGGTCTAATTTTGTTACTCGTTCCCTCTTTTAGGCTTAGCCAAACTTCTTCACTTTTTCAAGCTTTTCTTATCGTCTTCATGCAATACTTGACTTGGATTTTTGTGATTTTTATAATTTTCTATTCTTGGATTTATCTTTAAGGTGTCATGAAACTTTAAGCAATTTATTTCCACACCTTCATTAGTTCAACTTAGCTATAACTGCACTAACACACCTCAAAATATCCAGAAAACATTTATACATCTAAAAAATTATTTTTAACATCTTTTTGTATCTCATACTCAATAAACACAATTATAAGAAATCTCAATTAAATCAATCTTTTAATAACAAAATTCAATTAAATATCTAGAATTAAGCATTAAATGAGGGCATAAATATGAACTCATAACTTACCTCAATTGTATCACTAAATTCTCCCACTTCACTACCTTCACTCTTGTCACTATCATTACTACAGTTACTATCTTGACTCTGGTCGCTATCTTCACTCCGGTCACTTTCCTCACTCCGGTCACTATCTTCAGTCATGTCCACTAATATAAAATAAGGAACATAATACTCAAATCGCTTCAAAACAATCAAAAGTTAAAATAAAACCATCAAATGTAATCATACAAAACAACACAACCTCAAACATCATCAACTTATAAATAGATCATCAAAATCAATTCAACATGAATGACAATGTACCATAACAGGGTTAAATGAATGACAAACATCCACTCCACAAAATTCATTCCCAAAATTGAAAAACTCACAACCAACAATAACAAAACTTTGATTGCTTTAAACAAGTCTAGGGTGATCGACAACAAACCACGCAAAATTAACGACGTATGTTTTCGTCTTCTTCCAACGTTCGAGTCAAAGTTCTGCAACCACAACAAACATTTAAATGCTTTTAGTGGCTCACAACTTACTTAACACGAAGATCACAATCATAAATGAACACCCAGAAGGGCTTCTGACCAAGTACGAACGATTTTCGACCAACATTGAACAACACAACCGATGAACCCTGTTGCATACAACAAAGCCTTCGTCGACAACGATTGATTCGAAGACCACAAAATTGGTGAACCCATTGCTTTTCGTGTGATTCGCTTCGCTCCAAAAGTTTCTATTTCGTGACAACCGCAACCCGTAAACATAAGTTGTTCTGTTTCTTTACACGCACACGCACCTCGGCCCTTTATCCACTCTCACATTCAATAAATCTACCACATCACACAAATTATAATAATTCAAAAATTAAATAAAAGAAAGTCACATAACAGTGACATGTTAATGGGTTAAAAAAGAGTTAAAATTGGTGTGTTAAAATATCATTTCTCTTAAACAAAATGAACTAAACTCTAACAACTTTTTTCATTTTATTTTTTTTTTCAATTGAACTATTTTCATATTTTTTTCATGGCCAATGAAAGTATTCAAATATGCTTTCAATTTCTAATAAATGTTAAATTTGATTTTATTCTTAAATGTGTGTTCCCTTTTATATTTTTAATATTTATAAATTTTTCAAATGTTAAACAATTATTCTTTCTATAGTTTGAAAACATTATACCATTAATTTTATTTAAAACCGGTATACATTTAATTTTGTCACATTTGATAATTATTAAGAAATGACATTTTTTTTTCGTTGAAGATAAGAAGTGACATGTTTCACACATCAACATCAATATTTAGCTATACGTCACCTCATTAGTAAATGTAATAACACTATAAATTTTCTTTTATAAAGTGACGTATATTTTAATAATGTCACATTAACTGTCGCTAAGAAATGACATGTTTGAACACATATCTACCTCCAAATTAAGATATATGTCACTTCATTAATATAATTACTTTTTAAAAGATTTAACAAGTTCAAATAATTAATAAATATTAAAATACAATTTATTAAATATACATAATTTAGGTGGAGAGGTACAATCCGGTCTACAGTACGAAAAATCTCTCAACTGAAAAGTATTTATAACAAAAATTACATTTATTTTAGTTAAAAAAACATAACCTCACTTTGGACTTCATAGTTTAAAGATATAAATAACGACTAAATTTGGGATAAATTAGAGGCAGAGTTGTCTAGTTCTATTTCATCAACTTCTTGTAGTTAAATCTCACTGTTTTCTAAAATTTCTAAGAAATTTGAGATTAAAATATTTTAAAAAAATATTTTTTAGTTTTTAGATAAAATAATCGGAGTATGTGATTCGTGAAACGATTCAATTAATTATTTATCATTGTGAATTATTTACATTTTCAACTTGAATCGTGATGGAGAAAAAATGTGTATAAACAAAGTGAAAACACGATCATAAAGAAACGAATACTGAAAATTCCTTTCAATCTTTCGAGGTATCAAATATATTGGCTTCACCTTCACTCAACGCTTTTAACATTAAGAACCTCTTCTTACGACAAAAATTCTAAATTAGGTTTCTAAGATTCAACGAATTTAGCATTTTAGTGTTATACTTAAAGAAAGCATTTACTTTATCAATTTCTTACTTTATAAAATCTTATTTATTTTATCCACTTTTACATTAAAGTATGAAAACAAAGATCAAATAAAATACTTTTTTTTTTCTTTTGCAGAAAGCTTAATTATGAATGTGGTCTTTACGTTTTACAAGAACTGTAATTTTGGTTTCTAAGTTTTTATTTAAAAATTTAGTTTCTTAAATTATAGTTATTCCTAATTTTAGTCCTACGTTTCATGTAATTTTGATATCTTAAGTTTAATTATTCATAACTTTATTCCATTTTCAATTTTTTTAAAATATATTTATTATCAAGCTAAATTTAGTAATAACTCGTCCATGTATCTATTACTCTTTTCAATCATGTAAAAAAAAAATCATAAATATCATTTTTTTTCCTAATATAAATATGTAATATTCCAAAAAACAACTACATAATTGAACTAAAAAATTTAATAAAATTATAGATGATTAAAAATGAAGGGATCAAAATCACATAAAAAAATTAACCATCAAAATTTTGAATTATTAAGTGGTGAGAGACTAAAATTTTGAGAAATAATAGAAACCAAAATTATAATTAAGCCTGAAAATTAATGGTAGAATTTCAAAATTTTAGACACTAAAATAGATAAAGATTAATAATATTTATTTGAACCCTTTATAGGCACGAACGAACCAACACAACTTCCGAATCCACGGGCCTCTTAATGGCATTTTTTGGTCCATTGTTAATATTTATTTACCATGTATCAAAAGGGCTAACGCTATTCACACTCCTAGGATTTCATTCTCTACACCTCCTACTTTTCCTTACATTCTCACAAGATTTTTTTTTTCTCTTACCTTTGGACCTACTTTTTCGCAGAGTTTACATAAATTAGTTTCTTAAACTTAATCTTGTTTCACTATACATTTCTGTAATACAGAACATCACAAAATAGGAAATAATTTCACATTTTATTGATAATGAATTGTATTACATGAAAGTGAACGATATTTTTAGGAAACAACTACAGCAAAATGTAAAAGTTCCTGTGCTAATAGCATAACCTTGAAAAATCTGTTAAAGCCTCGTGGATGTTTGGGCCAGCGTTATGCAAAGGAATCCAAATTTTCTTCCTGCACCCCATAAATTCTAATATCCCCGTTTTACCTTTCATTAAAAATCCTATAATCATATTACTTTTTTCTTTTTCCTTCTTCAGTGCACCACGAGTCCCTGTCACCTCCCTCAATCTTTACCTTCTTTTTCACAGTGACTAAGATTGCATTTTATTATTATTCCAGATTCCTCAAACATCACAACTCAGACCCACTTACTGACCTTCCTCATCACCACTTACTTCCACACGAAGCGGGGAGCAACAAAGTGGGTTAATGCACAGTAAAGACGATATCAGATGGTGATTGTTTTCACGGGTATATTCCACAATCAGTTAGTGCAGGAGTTCAGTTTAATGACTTGTTGCTTTAGTTAGGAAAATGTTTGATGAGCAAAGTGGTAGAAATCTGATTTCACTTTCTGAGGATAGTTGCTATTGGAACTTTAAATGCTTTGTAACAAAGGTTTAGCTCCTCCTACAATTGTAAAAGCTCATTTTGGAGTGGCAATCAATTGTTTAGTTTGCCTTGCCTTTTGATTTTGACTATTCCTTTCCTTCGGAGAGTCTTACTTGTGGGGTTCTTAGTATGCTTTTGTATTCAGGGAAATGAACTGTGAACAAGTGTTTACAAGTTGTTGATCCTGCAAAATGGTTTTTCTGTGGTTATATGTTAAGTTTTGGCATATTTTATGTATAAGATTATTATCTAACTTTTGTAAAAGGGTCAAAGTGCTCTACTTTAACTATTATTTATTCTTTGCTAATAAAAAAAAATCACCACTTCCAACTTGGACCGGGTGGTTGCAACTATTAAGGTGAACTAGGGTACCATGGCTTCTCATCCCCTTCCGCACCTCAAAGTGGTGAAGCTCTTGAAGTCCAACAACATCAACAAAGTTAAGCTCTTCGATGCAAACTTTGATGTTTTTCAATCTCTTTCTGGCACGACATTTTTGTTACTACGAGTATTCCCAACACTACACTAAGAAGCTTGAACTCTTCTAAGAAAGCAACGGATAGTTGGTCCATGATAAGGTTATATGTGGGTTCTAGATTCATCATTCCCAAAAATAACTTATTTTTTTTCAAGCAGATATTTCTAGGTTTGGAAATGTCTTCCAAAACACTCATTCGAAAAATATTTTTTAAATTCTAGATTGGTTGTTTCGGAAGGTATTTTTGAATCTTGAAATACCTTTTGGAACATCATTGTTGATTTATTTTCTTTGTTTTACTCTTCCATTCTAGTGCCAATCTTAAGTTCCTTTTGCTTGTGCTAACTTTCCTTGATTGCTTTAATTTCTTTAATTTCTTGCTTGTCTTTCTTGCACACTCTTTTAGTCTTATTTCATATAAATTTCTTTTTGAGTTTAGCATTTCATTCTTAGCCTTTTCGTGCTTTAATTCATTCCCTTTTCAAGCTTGTTGGCTCTCAGCTTTCCATTGTGATGTGGTGTTCAAGTTCTTTGAATGAGTTATATCATGGAGGTAGCATCTTAGGAGGTGGAAGTAGATTCATTAGCTTAACTGCTCTCTTTAAGTCCTTCTTTCCTTTCTTCACCCAAGTGAGTTTTAAACCATCATCTTTTGTGAGTGTGAGTGCTAACTTGTTTGCTTGACATAATTGTTTTTTCTTGATTTGTACAAGTTTGTGTTGTTGTTTTTTCCTACATTGGACCTCCATTTTCTTTATTTGTGGTGCTTCAACGATGACACGTTCTTGGCTAAGCATTGGAAATCAAGTAAGGCCTTTAACATCAACAAGAAGGCTCTCGGGTCCCTTCATTTTGGCAGCACACTTGCTCTTGGTTGTCCATAAATTTTGGCCAGATTTAAGTCACTTTGGAGGCACACTTTTGGAGTCTGTAAGACCGGAAAAAATTAATTAAATAAATAAATATTTATTTAATAAATGTGAGGGCAAGAATCCCTAAGTTAATAAATGTGGAAAGAGAAGACATGTCTACTTTTGCTTTTCTATATACTTTTTGCTTTTCCAATCACCATGCACCACCTAGCATGCTCTCCTTTCTTTAATTACCTACAAAAACAAGACAAACAAGTATTAACATGTTGGTTTAAGTTAAGCTAATCTTGGTCAAAGGTCAACTTTGGTCAAAGTCACCAAGTCAACCAAAATAAGTCAACTAAAAGCCAACTTAGGGAATTTCAAACTAAAGTAATGGAAAACAAAGATAAAGGTGATGGAATAGAAGACTCCCCTCTAGATATACTTCTAGTGTTCCTTCTTGAGGGTGCTTCTATTGAGGTATTATGGTTGGTCACGCCTTCATCAAAACTACTTATCATGTTTTTCAAAGTACAACAAGCTTCACTCATTTTTTTTCTTTTAATTACACAATTCAAAAATTTGGTGGATTATCCAATCCATGATGTAAACTATATGCTTGAGATTATACAACCTAAATTATACAACTTGGAATTAGAGATGTCAAAGAAGGCTAGGCCCGCCAGCCCACCAAGCAAAGGGCGGGCCGGGTTGGAGTTTTAAACCCGCCATGGCCCGACCTGCCTAACCTGCCCAACTAGCGGGCCAAAGGCAGGCCAGCCCGCCCTGGCCCGCCAACAAGTTTTTTTTTTTTTTTTAC
>Ga0209389_1000911_pt1 | contig 19285 bp, 12 predicted proteins | sample CowpearedBW_FD_187526 | JGI IMG/M metagenome (GOLD analysis project Ga0209389, IMG submission 187526) | Root nodule microbial communities of legume samples collected from California, USA - Cow pea red BW (SPAdes) (version 2) | ecosystem: Host-associated > Plants > Roots > Nodule | place: USA...
GGAAAAACAGCATAATAGAAGAACTAATTGTATGCACACTAATTATCATCCATCATATACTTATAAGTTTATGCTTATAAGGTGTATAATCCTATAGGTAAAGGATAACATAAGTAGAAATAATTTTATTGAGGAATTAAAAAAAATGAAATTTGTCTGATGCAACAACATATAAAAAAAATAGTTTTGAACATCTTGAGAATATCCTAGATAATAAATCTCTCACCACCAACCAAGAAGGTTCTCAATAAATAAGAGAAACACCCCATTCACTCATGGTATGGCGTTTATTTTGATATAACAATGAATGCACAGAGAAGTAATGCATTTTATCTTCCTTGTTGTATCAAAACTAGTAAGGCATCTAAAAATGTTTATTAGAGAAATGTATATAGGTAGAATTAAAGTCAATTAAAAAAAATTATACTTTGAAATTGGTTGTTTTAACAATAAAAAAATAAACGTTTCTCTTTCACTCCACACTCCATCACTTTCTTTTAACATACCTTAAACAAGAATTTTGAAAAACTTGAATTCGTTTAAATCAAGCCTTGAGATAAAACGGGTTAGCTAGTCAGATTAGGCCATGCTAGCAATATACTTTTTTTTAAACTGTTTTATGGCTTTGACAATATACTTTTCATATTTGAAAAGCTATTTTATATTTTTTTAAATTTTATACAGTTTTTCTTATTCTTTTAAATTACTTGTATACTTTAATATATTTTTTAATTTTTCGTATTAATTTTAATATATTTTAAACTAACTTAATGCGGTCTCATAATTTTAAACTATTTTATACTTTTTCGTACTCTTGAAATTCTCTTTATAATTTTTATGGGTTTGGATTTTTATATTTTGAAACCACTTTTAAAAAAAATCATTTTTTATCAAACTACTTTTATGCTTTCAAATATTTCATATACTTTTTTATACTTTTATATTTTGAAACTACTTTTATGTATTTCCATATCATTTTTAGAATTAATTTATACTTTTCACATATGTTATTCTTACATACTTGTCAAAATTTTATTCTATTTCCAAACTTTTCTCATGTGTTTCAAAGCTATTTTGCATTTTTTTATTTTTAAATTATATATATATATAAGTCTTCTCGAAGAGAGAAAAATAAAAGTATACATCGAAGAAAGAAGTATGAAAATTGCTAAGAAAATAAAAGAAATACATTTACTACGACACATTTTTCCATTAAGTTTTCATATTGCCTTACGAACGACAAAGTTCAGTACTCGAAAAGTCATAAAAAGATATATATTCTCTTACGTGTTTTGAATCTTTGTTTTTAGTTGATGTTTATTTTTTTAACAGGTACTTGATCTTCTAAGAAAGCTGGGTTATTGTTTATGAATAACAATTTTTTTGGAGAAATAATCATGCTCATATTAAGTATTACGTAATTTTGTTTTTATGTATATTTAATACAAGCTGAAGACAAGCTCGAAATTTTTATCATTTTGATAAGCGACTTGAAATTTTTAATTAAAATAGAACAATTGGGTATCAATCGTTCACGAGCTCACTAATAATATATTAATTAAATATTTGTCTAAATAAATTATTATTATTATTATTATTATTATTATTATTAGCCAATTATGTAAGTATTTTTATGAATAAAATATAAAAATAGAATAAATTAATCCACAATTTAAAATTAATAATTTGTATGAACTATAATATAACTTCTCTAAATTTTTATTTCTAATTTATGTAAAAAAAGTTAAATTAATTTATGAAAAAAATATATATTCCATTTTCTGTATTTTTCTCTCATAAAATTATACATGAAAAGATTTATCTATACATACTCACAATAACTAACTAGTCTTTATATGACAGTGAATTTTATAGCAAAATCTTACCAAGCAAGTAGCTATAAGTATATATTATTTTCATCTTTAAAATTTCCTAAATTATAACTATGATCATATTTACTTTTTAATTTGTGATTTTTTCTTTCATTTAATTTTCTAATCTTAATTTTTATGCATTACAAATTTTGTAACACTCCTAATAAATAGTATACTATTATCCCAATGCACACACACTAATCACCTTTTCACTAATCATCGTGTATGAGTGCAACATTTATTTCACATATAAATGATTCACAAGGACTTGGTCATGTATAAGTTTTTGAGCTTCGTCTAGAGTTTACTAGTGCTTTTCTCCTTCGAGACTTGCTTCAACACCTTATCACCAAGGATCAAGAATTGCACTTCAAGCTTTCTCTAATCATGTTTTCTTGTCCATTGATGCATCAAGTTTGGATTCACCTTCTAGAGTTTCAAGGAGTCCTTGTTGAACCAAAAGAGGATGCATCTTTAATTGTCACAATCTGAAATTGTCTACTCTAGTGAATTGCTTAAGTTCATACTTTGTGGAAGTCATATTGGTTAAATTTTCAAATGCGCATCGCCAATGGCGGAACTTACGTATGACAGGAGGGAGTCGTGGCTCCCCAATGCTTTTTTTTCCTTTATTTTTTATATATATATTTTAAAAATATATTTATATATTATTATATTATTTATATAATTTAGTTTTAAAAAGTTTTATTTAAATTTATAAAACATGTTTTCTCTCTCTACCCTAAATTATTTTACTTCTTTATTTGATTTTTTTTTCTTCAGTACTTTCATCTCTTTTTATGTTCTTCTTTCCATTCCAATTTTTACCATCAATCTCTTATCATTTTCAAAATCAAACAGCACCACAACAAAATTGAGGAGTTAAGAAACATTTTGGATTGAACAATTTTTTCTTTTGAGTAAGTTCATTCTTTATCCTTTTTATTCTCGAAACAATATGTTTTTCTCTTCTTTATGGCTTTTCTACGCTATAGGCATACCTTTATGGTCATAAAATCATACTCTAATTGTTGATCAAACTCTCTTTATGTAGATAGAGCTATTTTAGCCTTTGAAGTTGTATAAGAGAAGAACAATATTAGGAATTTACTTTAAGGTAAAGGACCATTTAGAAGGTGTTAATTTTCTTAAAATATTAAGTTTTGGTTTTGAGATTTAATTTGGTTGGGGTATTCATAATTTTATCTTCTCCGGAATAGGTGAGGGTGACAAATTTACATTAGAAAAATTATGATAAAGAGTAGAAGAATTGATTCTTTTTTCAAAAGGAATGCTTGTGATGAAGATGAAAAAATGTATCTACGTCATCTAAACTTGGAAAACTTCACGATAATACAAAAAATGAAGAAAATGAAAAACAACTATCTAAAGTTCCTAGAGTTGCATACAATGAATTTGAAAATGCTTTAGAATGTGATCCGGGAAAACGTCCTCAAATCCGATAATACCCATCAAATCAAATTGATGAGGTACAAAGGACTTATCGAAAATGGGGTTCATATCAAATGCATCTAGAAAATTATCCGTTGTCTACTAAAGATGGTTATCCAAGAAGATTCCAATACACATGATTTAACTTATTTCCTTTATGGCTAAAGTATTCGATATTCGTAATTAAAAAATGTTGCATATTGCTTACTGTGCTATTTTTTTAGTAAAGAATCAAGCAAACGACTTAACTCAAATGTTTTTATTGTTACATGTAATTGAATTGATTTTCATTGAATTCTAGTTGGCATTTAGTTGTTTGTCATCAACATGTTTTAACCATTTTTAGTGTTTCTTTTATAGGTTTTAAAAGATTTTATAACAAGCACTATAATGATCCATATTGGAAAGGATATTGCAACAAACTTCAGTTATGAATCCATTATTTAAGATTTTAAGTAATTGAAAGAACATTGAGAAACACTAAAGGTAACTTTTGCTTTTTTTTAATATATGATTGTTGATAATAAACTTTATGTTACACTTTCATATATATTATTATCATATTTTTTTGGATTTTATTATCATATATGCTTGTTTTGAATATAGAAAATTATGTGAGGAAATAATTTTATTTTAATGTAGAAAAAAATAATTTACATATAAAAAAATAATTTTGGCTCCTCTAAGATTTTGGTCCAAGTTCTACCACTACTCATCGCACCAGTTTATTTGGATTAATTCATAAATTCACTCAAAATTGCCTTTTCACACAAACAACGTTGAAAATAGAGTAGAACCGCAAGTGCTGGAAATGACATAAGGTAAAACAAATGAAACTAGAATAATAAGCACACACAAAAAGTTTAATGTGATTTGACTAAAGTGTTAATAAAATCCAATCTACATCCACAAAGAAAATTCATTATATCTTAGATTAGAACATAAATGTTTCCTTCTCAAGACAAATTCACTCAAGACAACTCAAACATTATATAAGTCAAAAGTTAGCCATTGATGAAAGCTACAAGGTCTTATTTGTGCAATAATTATGTTATAATTGACAAGTATAAAACTCATCTATCCTCATATATGAAGACACATGTATACTGCTATGAGTAATACATGTGAAAAATGCTTATAATACAAAATTGAGTAGCAAATAGACAATTCTCCATCAGATGATACAAACAAATTGTACATTCTACAATATAGGATATAAGACTACTCGAGTAATCTTCATGTACTACACGTATGGTCTATTCCTTATAACTACTAATTTGTCCAATCATGGTAGTCGTTTAAGAATCTCTTAAAACAAAATTAGAATGAGCGAATGTTCACAATAAGAAAGAAAGACGATTTCAATGTTTGTCACTTATTCATTGAAATTAGGTAAAAATAGGTATCGTCTGACTACATTCAACTCTCTAACTTATGCACAACATATAATTAGTGAGAACTAATTACCTAATTATGGGAAATCAATTAGCTTAATTATAGGAGAATGATTATGAACCTAATCACAGAAAATCAATTAGATTAATTACAGGAGAATAATTCTTATTCTATTACACCCTTATAGTATAAGGAAGCGGGAGGTTCAGGGATGCTGAGACTACTCCAAAAATCATAAAATAGATTCTGAGGTGGGCCTTTGCTAAAGATATAATATTTGGTCAACCCAAGTCAATGGTCAACAAGTCAACCAAGGTCAAGTCAACATAAGTCAATTTAGGAAACACTCAACATAAAGAAATAGAAAACAAAGAAAATGATAAAGGATTGGAGGCCTCCCTTATTCATGCTTTTTGTCACTCTTCTAGAAAGGTCCTCCATAGCTTCATAGCTTCATGGTGACTCATGGACTCATCACAAATTCACCCATTCTATTTTTAAAACATTAAAATCATTTATTATAATTATTAAATCTTCTCCTAGGTTCAATGAGCATACATGCTCACCCAATGAGATAAAGTTGAATTTTTTCAAAAACTCAATCAATTGGTCTATTTTAAACAATTCTGCTTTTCTCATGCTAAAAATGTTATAATTAGTTAAAAATGATTTTAGATAAAAGCCAATTGAGTTAAAAGATGTATCTTAGCCGATCAATAACTCACAATCATACAACATCAAGTTACAATCCACTTTTATACTAAAAATTCAACAACTAATACATAACATAGAACAAATTATCTAGCTCAGATAAGCAACATATTAGAATCTTTCTACAACCAGTTCATTCAAACCAAAAATACTAGTTGTAAACAAATTGTTTATCTTTAACCAAGTCTTGTGATCCTATTACAACTATAAATAGCCTCACCCACACATGATGCAATACCCATACACAAAAAATTCAAATAAAAACATACTTTAATACTCCTAGAGAAATAGATATTCATCTTAAATCCTTTTGAGCTACCGTATCACCATACAACACATGCATATAAGATATTTGAAATAATTTCATATTTACATTTTAGTATAATTCTTAGATTCACATATATTTTATCTTTTACTATTAAACCTTGAATTTAAAATATTCATACATCAAGAAATAATTTAATTGATTAAAATATAAAACAAGAAAAGAAACAAATTTATAAAATTTAACAGTTCAATTAAAAGTGTAGATTGTTTTTTAATGAAAAATCTAAATTTGAAAAGAAACAAAGTTGTAGATAAAATATTTAAATAAAATAGTAAACCAGTCTATTTTTCTTACGGAAAATTTACGCAAAACCTAAAGTATTTCTTCATTAATTTTTTTTATAGACTTTTCAAGCTTCTTTTTTATGGTTTCAAAAAGTCGTTTCTTATACACGGATACTTTCTTCCACGAACATACCAGAAGAAAAATCAACACTAAAACGCGTTTACAAGTCAATAATAAATAATATAACTATTAAAATAAAAGGTAGTATATATTTGGAAACAAAGAGGATCAAAGCAATCCTTGCAACTTCACTTCCCTGTTCTTCTCCCCTTCCGATATGGCCCCCAAGAAACGCCTTGGGGACTTCATTTCTGAAGCTAAGGTCATCATCAAAGCACACCCTCGTCACTTCCACATTCTCTCTCTCATCTTCCTCTTCCCCCTCTCCCTCTTCCTCCTCCTCTCTCCCACCATCTCTAACCTTTTCCACTACTTCTTCACCAACAACAACTCTCCCACCCTTCATCCATCACAAACCCTCAACCCCACCTTTTTCCTCTATTCTCTTTTCCTTTTGCTCTTCTCCAACTGTGGAGTCATCACCATCACCTATAGCGTTTTCCACTTCTCCCATGACCAACCCGTGGACCTCCCATCCACCATAAAGTCCATTTCCACTTCCTTCCTACCCCTTCTCGCCACCACCATCGTTTCCCAACTCATCTTCTTCTTCATCACTTTTCTCTACTGTCTTCTCTTGATGCTTCTCCACCTAACATTTCTTCCACACTTGTCCCCTTTCACCATAGGATTCTTAATTATTCTTCCTTTGATAGTGGTGCAGACGTATTTGGAAGTTAACTGGACCCTGGCGAGTGTTATCGTGGTGATGGAATCATGTTGGGGTATGGAGCCCCTGAGAAGAAGTGCGAGGTTGATCAAGGGAATGAAAGGAGTGGCCCTATCTTGTATCTTCTTCTATGGATTCTTCGCCTTCATCTTTACGTGGAACTACCTTTTTGTGACGAGGGGTTATCATGGATCTACAGAAAGTTGGGTTGCTGCGGTGTTGAATTGGGTGGTGATTCTGTTTGGTTCTTATTTCCAGGCTATGCTTATGCTTTCTCAGATTGCTGTTACTACAGTCTTGTACATATACTGCAAGGCAAATAACGTTGAGATTGCAGAGGAATTTGGAAAGGACTATGTTAGCTTGCCCTTCCATGATGATGGGAAAATCTCGCAGGTTGTTTGAGCTATGGGTCTGATGTTGAAGTGAAATTTGTTTGTTATGAAATCTCTCTGTAATGGATGCGAGTGGGGATGAGGTTTTCTCTTAGACCCTGTATGAATCTATTTTTGTTCATAAAGTTCCACAGGATCAAATTTTATCTTTTGTATACAATCTATTAGGAAAAAAGAAAAAACTATCGTGAAAAAAAAAGAAAGGAGACAGTATGGGGTGTGTGTTTGAGTATCTGGTCTCCAAATAAAAATTTGTGCTCATTGTCATTTTTATGTTAAGATATGATTTTTTTTTGTTTTATTCACAGTTTATCACCTATCACTGATCGGATTCATTTTTATATTATTTTAAATGTGAATTATATATATGGTCTTTTATAAAATATAAAAATTACAAAAAAATGTTATCAAATATTAAATATAGAAAATGATTTTTTTTCTCCAATGTTAAATATAAAAAACTATAATTATATGAATATTAAATAACAAAATAATAAAAAAGTTAAAATAATTATAAAAAAGAAAAAAGGTTAAATTATATTTTTGGTTCTATTTTCGTTCGAAAATATTAATTTGATCTTCTATTTTTATAAGTATCAATTATCAATCATGTCTTTTTTGTTAATTTGGATTAAATGGCGTTAATGGAACAGTGAGTAGACGAATATGTCTTCTTAAAGAGTGACCAGGCAAATGAAACTCACAAATAATATTTTAGAATCATCTTTATCTTTTTCTTTTTTTTAGGGTTTTACTCCAAAGGTTTCTTGCAATCCTTGACCATCACATCACCATGAGAGCAAAATTAGTCGTCTTGCCAATACGAGGTAGAGATTGGTGCTTCACGCGAGCCATCAATCACTCTATTTCTTCCACCCTTGTTTTCTCTCGATCCCCTTCAACCCTTAAGAACTTGGGGAAGAATGTAGCTCCCAAAGTCGTTAATATCAAAGCTGACATTCTCTTGTTTTACTGTGAATTGCTCCTTCTAGGTATTTTGTTTTTAATATTTAGTTTTTTTAGGTCGTAGTTGAATAAAGCTTGGCTGGTTTGGAGAAAGCGAAAAAGGGGGTCTTTAAAGAAGAAGATTCATGGTTGAGTTTTGTTTTGTTGTTTAATAATGGTTGGTGGCTGGTGTTGATTTCGAGTTTTTCGCAAGTTGGTATTGTGACTCTTGTATGAGTCTTCAATCCCCATTTCCCTTCAAATAGGAAACCCCAATTTCGTAGAATCCCCAATGTATGTTCTTAATAAAAAAAACCCTAAAATATGTTTAATTATAAAAGACAATAATCCATATCAATAATTCATTTGAATTATTTTTGCCTAGTCACTGTTTAGAAAGACATAATCATGCATACTCACTATTTCCTTAACGTCGTTTAATCCAATTTAACGAAAAAAAAAGCATGATTTTGATATTATTTTTCAAAAATGGAAACCTAATTGAAACTTACAGAAATAGATGAACCAAATCGATATTTTTAAACGAAAATAGAGACTAAAGACATAATTTAAAAAATTAAATTACAAAATTAAGAAAAAAAATAGTACATATTTGTTTAGAGTAAATAATATTGTCAGATTATAAATGTTGTAAAATATATGGATGCCCAATTTATATATTAAAACATTTTTTATTTATATTTTAGGTTTATTATGTTTTTCATTCTTAAATTATCTTAATGTTTTATTTTTAAATTAAATTATAAAGTATTTAGTGTCCAAATTTATTAAAGCTACACAAATATTTTTCTTGACAAAGGACACAGAAATATTTTCTTGTGACAAATAAAATAGATGAAGAAAGTCAGCCATCCATGAAATTACGAGTGGTTATGATGGATTTAAGGAAAGTTGGATAGCTAGGGTGTTGAATTGGGTGATGATTTTGATAGGTTCTTATTCCATTGCTATGATTATGTTTTCTAATATTTCGGTTACTACAGTCTTTTACATATATTGCAAGGACAATAACCATGGTGAGATTTCAGAAGAAGAGTTCGGAAATTTATGAAAATTTAAGTAAGAGTCTAAGTTATATTTTGAGTAAAAATAAAACAGTTAAATATTATATAAAGATAAAGACCCATAAACTCATCGTCTTATAATTTTGACAATAATAATGAAATATTAAAAAGTAAAATAATTATAAAAAATAAAAGTAATTATTGTAATGTCCTAAACGAAAATTACTTAACAAAAAAAAAATAATAGTAACACGCATTTATTATTAAGTATTTTTCCAAAACATGAAAAAATTTAAAACATTTAGTTCAACGCACCAATTATAACACAAGTCCACGGTGTTCAATTATTACAAATATCAACTACTTATAAAATCATTACAAAATAGTCCTTAAACTTCCATGAAGAAAACTAATATAAAACCTCCCATAGTTGGCCTCACTCCGTCTCTAAGCATTCATGTGCTCACTTGCATCCACATTTGCTCCCATGTAACAAGTTACATGATTATCGCCAAACACACACAGATAAGGTGAGCTCAAGTACAAGAAAGATAGTCACAACATAAGTAATAAAACAATTCAAAACTATGCCCCATGTTAGCCCCAAATCCTTAATTCCTCAACTTTCAAACTTTATGTTGGACGCCTCTTGATTCTACACCCTTTGATGAGTACACTGATCGGTCTTTGCTGCACGAGTGTCTACTCGCCCCTCCGACTATAGGCCACCACCTAATAGTCCACACACGGGAATAAATTGCCACGACCACAATCCGTGACACCAAATGGAGTTTCCCAAAACGAACTGCAATCCATAGTTGTCCCCAGACTACCAAACTCAATTAGTTATACTAAAGAGGGCAATCTTCTAGAACCCCGCCGTACGAGCCATAATCTCGCACACTCCACTGGACTTCCAAAACCACCAGGCTACAACATCAAGTGGCCACGTGTTACCCCAATACAAGTTACACTCATAATTTGGCCCCCAGCAAAGTATCACATCAAGACCTTTATCCAAGCCATGTAGAATTATCCTCACAGTCCAATTCAGCACCCCAAACCGCCTAATGCATCACACACGTCGCCTAACGCTGTTTGGTTCCAGACCACTTGTTGGTAGCTATTGCTTGGCAGTTCAATCCACACTGCCAAACGCTACACCAGTAATGCAAAATTACTGGTTTATGCATCTCCAAAACATATGTCCAAATGAACCAACACTCAAGGAGCATAAATTCCAATGTGTGTTGTGTGTGTGTGTTGTGTGTGTGTGTGCGTGTGTGAACAGAACCCACAAAAGTGCATGCAGACGGCACATAATGTAACCACGACGTGCACAAGAATGAGGAACAACACCAGCAGACCTAGGGTTCTTCTTCGCCAAAGCGCCAAGATGATAATATAGTGAGGAATGGGTAACGAGGACTGTACCCCGCAGTCCACTGATACATAAATACTTCATGCGAATTGGAATCATAACGTAACCATGCGAAAAGACCACAACAACACTCACGACCCCTACAACAGTCATTTTCACTCTTCCAACCCATTCCACTATAGAAGACATAACAACAAATTGCGGGCCTCGAAACATTGTCGTTGACGTCCATAAACTTTCCCGTCAGCCACTCTCTCACCATTCACAGATTTGCGTTACAACTTGCGCACCCTTATTCCACCATCAACATCAGAAATGCGAGTGTAATGCCTCCATACTAAATCACTAGAAGTTCGTTCGAAACCTTTACCAACATCCCCACGAAACCTAGTGTATACCAAGCCCTATAATTTATACCCACACAGAAAATACTATGCACTCATAAAATTTAGAGAAATATGAGAAAAGAGAAGACTCACCACGCACCAGCCCAAAACGAAAAACATAACACACACCATCGAATCACATAAATAAGAAACAAACGACACAACCATACTCATAATATGTAAGCATTAAACTTCATCCATCAATCACCAAAACAACAAAGGAATGAGACCAAATGCTAATTTCAAACCATAAAAGAGAAAAGAACAAATTCAGCTTCCCCTAACCTGGAAATCTTGTTAAAAGTGCTTCAATATCCTTCTTCTTTGCTCCCACGTTGAACCCCACACCAGTGCAGGAAGGGCTTTTGGCAGCAGTTGTTTTTTATGTTCTGCACCGGTTCTCGAACCGAAGCATATTGGGGCGAGGCCATAGATCCACGTTTATGCTTCGGTTATCCTAGAAACCGAGGCCATAGAGTCTCTAAATTTTTAGAGATTCACCGTAGCGAACCTCACCACTGTTCGCCGCAAACGAACCTCACCACCATTTCGCCACGAACTCCACTACAGCAAACCTCACCACCGTTTGAAACCCTAATCGTGAGAGATCACTACGTTGCCTCCATCTTCAACGCAAAAGTAATCCATATCGCGCCTAACAGAAGAATGCGAGTCATCTGCCACCAACATGAAACCCTAAAGCACGAGTGAGGCACTGGAACGAACCAGAGTTCCTCCACAGCAGCACCTTCGAACCTTCATCGGAGCAACCGCATCAGACCATTGCGGCAACAACCCCTGCACTGCGTAGGACCTCATTCTTCTCCGCCACGAACACGAACTTGCTGGAACGAACCCACCTTCCTGCACCATTGACGTATAGCCACAACGTCGCAACAAAGTGGCATAGAGCAGTGACAACCTTCATCGGAGAACAATGGTGGTTGTGGTGGACGGTGGCACAATGGTGCGACGGAGTGTGGTGGAGTTCGCGTAGAGAGGGACAACAACTTCGAGTTTGGGATGAAGATGAACAGTGTTGGGTTCACGAATTTGAAACCCTAAATAAGGGATATGGCCTCGGTTCAATTAATAACTGAGGCATAAAGTGGAATAGGCCTCGGTCCTATTCCACCCGAGGTCAAAGCCTCTGCTGTTAATGGCAATTTTGAAAATTTGGAGAACTCTGACATGTTATAGGCCTCGGTTGAGTGATAACCGAAGCATAAAAGCCCTTATAGGCTTCGGTTGGATTGGGACCCGAGGCAAAAGAGTTCGAAAATTTTCAAAAATGCCACCGCGTCCTTATAGGCTTCGATTCCGCAATAACCGAGGCCTATAAGGCGATGTAAAAACACGATTCTGCACTCTATTGAGTCCTTCTTCTAGCTGTCTCAAACTCTCCTCACTCAATTTTCTTGTCTGCATCCAGGTTCATAGTACTTACATTCAACTCTTCATATTCTCAAATTCTTTCCCAAGGCATAAAAAAATAACATGTTATGAATTCACTCTAACCAAGGTTTGAACTCACCACCATGTAATTACCAATCCAATGCACAACCATCAAGCCAATTCGTGTTTCTTGAAAATTTCTATACATGCATACACATCATAACTCCACTTGAGCTACACAGGACTCAAACCTAAGTTCTTTCAACATGACTAAGTACTCTCAACCACTTAAGCTAGTACTATTCCACGTCATAACTCAAAGTATTAAATGCCATAAATACTCCCACTACCCGCATTTATTAAATAATTATTTATTTAATTATTTAAATTCCTCAAATCTTACAATTATCTTATGAAACGAAAAAAACTTTAATACATATTCTTTAGAGTATATAATAATGTAAAAATATAAATATTACAAATACTATAAGAAAATGTTTTATTAATAACCAATTTTAGTGACCAAAAGTTATTAGTCACTGTAGTGACTAATTTAGATACCAATTTAAAAAATTAAAAAATATTGGTTACTAAAATAGGCACTATTATGAATAAAAAATCATAACCGATTTCTAAATTGGTTTCTAAAATTTAGCTACCAAAGTTTTAGTTACCAAAAGAAATTATCCATTAAACATTAACTACCAAGGTTTTTACTACCAAAGGAATTTATTTCTAAATTAGTCTCTAATTAATTAGTGACCAAATTAGCGACCAATTATAATTTTTTATTTATAATAATGACTATTTTAGTAACCAATAATTTTTTATTTTGTAAATTGGTACCTAAATGGATCGCTATAGTGGCTAATAACTTTTGGTCACTAAAATTGGTTGCTAATAAGACATTTTCTTGTAGTGAAAGAGGGATGAAAAATAACTCGTCTTTGTAAGCATTGTTCAAATTTATTACCGTTTTGAAAAAAATCTTTGTGTGTGTATATATTTGTCTCGTTCCCATTTCTATATTCGTCCCAATATTCATCCTTGTTCTCATCCTTGTCCTAATATATATACACACACACACATATGTTTTTACCGAAAAAGAGTGTGGGTCCTCCAAAGGGATGTGGATAGACTGGATTTTTGATATGTGAATAAAACCAGAGGAAATTCCACTTACAAAAGATTCTCTGATGCTCAAGTTAGATCTCTCTCTTACACACACAAGTGTTGAATAACGATTCTATTTAACTTAATGTACCTTAATTTAAAGGTAAACCTTGTGGGTAGCATTTAAGGTCTCTATCTGACGAAGTTAAAAATAAAAATAGTAAGCATATCTCAAATCTTGGGGCATAAAGAAGAGTGGTGAATAGAATTCTATTATTAGTTCATGGTCAAATATCAAAAAAGTAAATTTAATGACTTCAGAAAATGAATCTTGAGATATTGGTGATAGAAGATGTTAGATAGATTCTTCTAATAAAATACTCACCATGAACTGGTTTATGCTCAATAGTATCAAATTAATCCCAAAATTTCTATTAATCCCTAATGAACCCATACCCCAATTCATGATAAAATAGATTCCGTAAGTGTACCTGAATTTGCCATTGAAAATTATATGGATTTTCATATTGACAACATGTATATGATATTCCAAATGTAGATGGCCTTAGGTACTTCTACCTTGGTTGGTAGGGATTTATACTTCTACCTTAATTGGTAGGGGTTTATACTTCTATCCCGTTTGATAAAAAATTATAAATGAAGAGCACAAAATAGAACACACAAACTATGTAATATATAATTTTGTACGGAAATAACAATAGAATATAAAAGCGTGTGATTAACCATAATTATTTTATTAGAAATTTTTTTCATAAATTAAACAAGTTAGTATAAAGACAAAATATGTAGACCAAGATCATATGGTAATCAAACAATTAAGATTAGAAAAATACTAACACATATACATATAAAGAAAAATGAGCTAACAGAGTCTCATGCAGATAATCAGGTTGCAATTAGAATAACAAATAATTTTATGTTTACTTTTGTTTTTGTCTTATGTTCTTGGTGAACCAAGATGTACTTGAAATCACACATGTCCACTAGCCATCTTACTCTTCATGTCGATATGTCCTCTTCCAGTGTGACTTGGATGTCCTCGACGAGGGAGCCTGTAAAGATACTCCAACATTCAAGTCAATAATTCGTTGTTAATAGGAATCTAGTAATAAATGAATATATTGACATACCTCGTTAACAATGACTATTTATAATACCTACATGGGCATTGTTTCCTAGGCCTAGGGTTTATAGGTTTGCCTTGTTTCAAGGTTTCCTCATTTGCTTAATTATAATTAATTCACTATTATTTGGTTTTGGTTTATGGTGCTACCTACGTGGATATTTGAGTGTCTTATCCCACTGTAATGTTGGCTGAGGTGTCCTTGGCCCTCTGATTCATGTTGACATGTAGATCGCGGTGTCCTTATTCTTAGCCTACTAGTACATCTTAGTTCTTGTGTTGTACTTCATACAATACAAGTAACAAAAAAACACACACAAGATATTTCCAAATTTCTAAAATAAATAGTGTAATAATATCATTCAAATAACATATCTTTAAGTTCCTCTATCTTATCTTTGAGTGTGGGCACTCTTTTGGTGTGGCTGAAGTTAGCATTGGCAATTAGTATTTGTGTTAGAAGGTTGTTTGCCTTTCCTAGAGTGACAAAGAGGTCGATATGTAAGGCTTTCTCCAAGACTCGAGATCTGGGAGCATTTAGCGACAAGGTGTATATAGCGAACTAGGGTGCCTTTGATGGTAGAAGCTGAGGCACTCCCTTGTGGGTTCCATCCTTCTCATGTTCTTTTTTAAGGTACTACTATCAGCCTTGGTTTTGTTCTTGAACACTTTTAACTCCTTTAACTCCTTCAACTGCATGTATTTGGCGATTCTCTGCCGCAATTCGTCCATATCCACATTAGGCCTCTTACACAAGCTATCAACGAAGGGCATGTCTGCAATGTTGTCATTAGTTATGAAGAGCAACCTCAGGATTGAGGTTTTTTATGCTAAGGGCTATCTTGCCAAATCATTCAATGAATGTTCGCAATGATTCTCCTTTCTCATATTGTATGTTAACCAGGGATATAGATATGAGATGATGAGGCCTGCTCGTGGGGAACTGAATCCCAAAATGGGTGATGAGCGTTTCAAAACAATTTATAGAGAAAGGCAAGAGGTTTGTGAACCAACTGAGAGTTGTGCCATTAAGAGAAGTGGGGAACACTCTGTATAGAACCGCTTTGTTAATGGTATGCAGGTTGACTTAAGTAAAGTAGACTTATATATATGCTCATCAAGGTCAGTTGTGCCATCATGTATATCAATAGTAAATGTCTTCTAGTTTGGTGGGAGGGGTGTTTCCATGATACCATCCATAAACGTGTGTCTCCTAACAAGCATTATAAAAGTGTTAGTTGTACCATTGGTGTGTTGGTTTGTCATATGTGTACTCTCTTATATGTTCCAAGGTAGGGACATTATATTTGTCTTACTTGGCCAAGGTTGGTTTCCTCCCCCTTTATGCCTCATATTCCCTCAACTTCCTCTTCATCTTGGTGTTTCCTGCCTTCGATGTTTCCATCTCCTCAACACTGTGTTTTTTCAACTCAATTAACTTCATCTACAATTCCACAATCATCGCCATCTGATTTGAAACATGGTGAGTAACTACGAGCACTTCACGTCTGTTACTCGCCATGTTTCTTGTGAACACCATGTATAAAGATGCAACTTAGTCCATGGTGGTGCCAAATGTTCTTACTAGACTGAGATGTACCCGCAATCACACGTGTCCACTAGCCTTCTCACTCTTCAAGTTGACATGTTCTTAGCATCGCTATGTTGATGCGTCCTCTTCCAGTTGAACTGGATGTCCTCAACATGAGAGCACACAAAGATACTCCAATCACTTGTTGTGAATAGGAATTTAGTAACAAATGTATATGTTGGCATACATCGTGAACAATGACTATATATAGTACCTACATGGGCCTTGTTTCTTGGGCTTGGGGTCTATACCTTGTTTTAGGATTTCCCAACTTAATTACCTTTAATCCGCTATTATTTGGTTGTGGTTTATTATGCTGCGTACGTGGATATTTGAGTGTCGTATCTCCTATTATAATGTTGGTCACAAGGTGTCATTGACTCTCTAATTCATGCTGACATGTAGGTCGGGGTGTCCTCCTCCTCGACCTACTAGTACATCTTAGTTCTTGCATTGTACTTCGTATAATACAAGTAAGAAAAACAAAAAACACAAGATATTCCCAAATTTCTAAAATAAATAGTTCAATAACCTCATTCATCATAGTTAGTCTTTTATTTGATACTTCAAAGGGGCATGAAAAGAGTTTTTGTGAGCCCCATGGTGGCGGTTAATGTTCTTACTAGAAAAAAGTGTGAGTCTCCTAAGGTAACATGGATAGACAAGATCATTGATCTATGAATAAAATCAAAGGAAGATCCACATGTCACATTGTTCAACGCTTAAGTCAGAAAGAACATATGAATCCTTCATATTTATAGGCATGCTTCGATGTCGATAGTTAAGGTAATTAATTAATATATCATTGTTTGACAAATTATGTTTTAGCAATATTATTGATTAATAGATTATACACCATTTAATTTATTGTTTCTAGACGTGTATATCAATTATCAGATTTAATGAGATTTCTGACATAATATGTTCATAATTATTTTTACTATGGTGTAATATTTTATGATACACTATAATCGTATTTACTACAAGAATATATATATATATATATATATATATATATATATATATATATATATATATATATATTAAATGTATAATAATATTATAATTATTAATATTACAAAAATAATAATAATAACTATTATTATTAAATTTATTATTATTATCAATATCATATGATTATTACTAGTGTAAATTCATGTGTTATCGTGTTTGTGTGTATGTATTTTTTTTAATATGTATAATATTATATTAGTAGGTGATGATATTATAATATTATTAAGTTAATATACAAAATAAAATTATATTTATTAAAAATAAAGTGAAACAAAGGAAGAAAAGATGAGAAAATAACTATTGATGAATAAGAAAAAAAATGAGAGAAGATAGACAGTCTTATAGAAAATTTTTAAAAATAATTATTAATTTTTAAAAATTTAACAAATAATTATATAATAAACGTTAAAATTAGAATTATGAAATATGAACATAAAATAAGAAATCACCTTTATATACAGTTATATAGACTAACAATTAGGATTGGGAAAAGTTAATTTAACTGTGCTAAACTACAGTTAACTGAATTATTAAAAACTAAAATAAAAAAGAAAACTGAACTAATTATACTAATAATTGATCTGAACCGTAAAACAATTTAGCTTTAAAAAGTTGTACCCTTATCAGTTAATTAAAAACTGAACTGTAATCCATCTTTGATCTTTCGCTTTGCTTTCTTCATTTCTGAATTTATGATGCCATGATATTGTGCAAGACATATGTATCAATTGTTTGCCTTAAGCTTGGTGCGTCCATGACTAGAGTCTGCATCAAAACCCATATGAGATTGAATTATTTACATCTGCAACTTATTTAATAAGATGATAGTGTAAAAATATAATTTATTGTGTGACAGGTTTTTAATTTAATTTTATTATATAATATTTTGGAAATTCAGCAAGTGTGTGGTTAAACTGTATTTTTCTGTAGTTCTGGACAAGAAAATGTCAATTTTAAAATCAATATCTAAAAGTAGATTAATTCAAATTATGAAATTAAAATCGATCTTTAATTAAACTGGTATAAATCAGCGTTAGGATATACTATTATCATACATAGTTAAAATGATGAATAAGAAACACATGATTAACATGATGTCACCAGTGTAGGAAAGGCTTTTGGCAGCGATTGTTTTTTATGTTCTGCACCGGTTCCCGAACCGAAACATATTGGGGCGAGGTCAAAAGGTGAAGGTTTTTGGCCTCGGATGTGACCCGAAGCCATAGATCCACGTTTATGCTTCGGTTATCCTAGAAATCGAGGCCATAGAGTCTCTAAATTTTTAGAGATTCACCGTAGCGAACCTCACTACCGTTCGCCGCAAACGAACCTCACCACCATTTTGCCACGAACTCCACCGCAGCAAACCTCCCCTAATCGTGAGAGATCACTATGCTGCCTCCATCTTCAACGCAAAAGCAATCCAGATCGCGCCTAACAGAAGAACACGAGTCATCTGCCACCAACATGAAACCCCAAAGCACGAGTGAGGCGCTGGAACGAACCAGAGTTCCTCCACAGTAGCACCTTCGAACCTTCATCGGAGCAATCGCATCACACCATTGCGGCAACAACCCCTGAACTGTGTAGGACCTCATTCTTCTCCGCCACGAACACGAACTTACTGGAACGAACCCACCTTCCTGCACCATTGACGTATAGCCACAACGTCGCAACAAAGTGGCACAGAGAAGTGACAACGTTGTGATGGACGTGGTGGCTGTGGTGGACGGTGGCGCAATGGTGTGACGGAGTGTGGTGGAGTTCGCGTAGAGAGGGACAACAACTTCGAGTTTGGGATGAAGATGAACAGTGCTGGGTTCGCGAATTTGGAACCCTAAATAAGGGATATGGCCTCGGTTCAATTAATAACCGAGGCATGAAGTGGAATAGGCCTCGGTCCTATTTCACCCGAGGCCAAAGCCTCTGTTGTCAATGGCAATTTTGAAAATTTGGAGAACTCTGACATGTTATAGGCCTCGGTTGAGTGATAACCGAAGCATAAAAGCCCTTATAGGCTTCGGTTGGATTGGGACCCGAGGCAAAAGAGTTCGAAAATTT
>Ga0209389_1000917_pt1 | contig 19253 bp, 11 predicted proteins | sample CowpearedBW_FD_187526 | JGI IMG/M metagenome (GOLD analysis project Ga0209389, IMG submission 187526) | Root nodule microbial communities of legume samples collected from California, USA - Cow pea red BW (SPAdes) (version 2) | ecosystem: Host-associated > Plants > Roots > Nodule | place: USA...
AAAAAAAAAAAAGAAAAAAAAGAGACATGAAAAAAAAAGAAAAAAAGAAGGAAAAAAGAAGGAAAAGTCTAATTTGTTATCACACTCCTCTTCATGAGCCCAACAACTCAACATATCTTCTACCTTTGTTCTGATAGAGAAATTAGTGATATGATTCTAATAATTAAAAACAATATCTCTTCGTATAATTAGAATCAATATTACTAATTAGGATTGATTTTTGTGCTCTAATTTGTTAACGGTTAGAATCAATATTACTAATCTTGATTGATTTTGTGCTCTGATTTGCTATGATTTCTTCCTTATATTGTTCATTACAATTAAGGCTGAGATTGCATTGATATTGCAATGTGTGAGTATAAATACGCCTCTGTCATGACCAAAGAAAGATATTTTCTACACTTCTCTAATTCTTTCCCATCACCACTCCCATACACACCTTCTTTTTTATCTCTCTTTCAAAAAAAAATATATTAAAGGAGGTAGAAAGAGAAGAAAACATTCTCTACACTCTCTCTTTGTCTCTCATTACTACCCACACAAACCCATCTCATTTTTATCTCTCTTGAAAAAAAAACAAAAAAATATTAGAAAAGGAGACAAAGAATAAAAAAAGAGAAAAGGTGAGGAGATATTGAACATTTTTGAAGGTACGTCACTACCAGTTGCTTTTTTTTCTTTTGATTTATTTTTATCAATTATTTTTTAAATCATTAAAAAATATTTTTTCCCATTTCTTTGGTGTCTGTTCAACCGCTCGCGTCGCATGACACCCATTTTAGACTTTCGTTCCTTTTTTTTCTAAAAAATATATATCAATCTAAGAATAAAAAATAGTTTTCTTTGTTTACTCTTTAATATCTATCTGGTTGCTCACGTCGTAATGACATTCACATCCACTTTTAAATAACTTTAAGGTTTAATTACTCGGATGATACCCACTTTGGTACATGTGTGTCAATCTGGTACTCGCTTTTAAAAAAGTGTCAATTGCATCCCAACTTTTGAAAAAGTGCTTCAATTAGGTCCCTTTCAGACAGAGTTGACTAATGCTGTTAGTCAACGTGCCACGTGTCAGTTTGTGGTTTTTTTGAATTTTTATTTTATCTTTTTATATTTTTTTAAATTTTTTTAAATTTTTTTTTAAATTTTTAAATTTTTTTAAAAATATTTTTAAAAATAAAAATAAAAATGCCATGTGTCGGGTCCTTTGTGTGACACGTGGCATTATTAGTGCCACATGGCATTGCAATGCCACGTGTCAGTGTCACTATCAGATGTCATTGTGTTGATTTTGATTTAGTCCCCATATATGCCTTTTTGTTTCAATTTAGTACCTACTTATGTGTATCTCATTCAATCTTGACCTAATTTTTTTAATAATTAAAATCCATTTTTTTTTATAAAATTAAAAGTAATTAAGTATAAAATTTTTACAAAAATTAAGTATTTGATATTTATATTAAAATTTAGTGGTAAAAGTCATTTTTAATGAAAAAAATTAGTATAACATTCAGACAAACAGAAATTTTGATTTAAAATTAGTAAGAGACAATATTTTTCTATTTTGGAAAAAAAAATTAACAAAACATGAGTACTTAATAAAAAAGTAATTAATAAAGTAATATGTTAAAAAGTCATTTTTAATAAAAAATATTAGTAAAATATTTATACAAGTAATAAATTTGGTCTGAAATTGAGAGAAACAAATAAATATTAGTACTTAATTTTTTAAGAATATTTATACTTTATTAGTTTTAATCTTATAAAAAATGGAATAGAAAAATATTTTACTTATTAAAAAAATTGGGACAAACTTGAATTAGATACACATAAGTAGGTACTAAATTGAAACAAAAAGACATATATAGGGACTAAATCGAAATCAACACAATGACATCTAATAGTGACACTGACACGTGGCACTGACAATGCCACGTGGCACTGACAATGCCACGTGGCACTGACAATGCCACGTGTCACACAGGGACCTGACACGTGGCATCACAATGCCACATGGCACTGACAATGCCACATGTCACACACAGGAACCTGACATATGGCATTTTTTATAATTTTTTTATAAAAAATTTTTACAAAATTAAAAAATTAAAAAAAAATCAAAAAATACACAGATTGACACGTGGCACGTTGACTAACGACGTTAGTCAACTACATTTGAAAGGGACCTAATTGAAACACTTTTACAAAAGTTGGGATGCAATTGACACTTTTTTAAAAGCGAGTACCAGATTGACACATATGTACCAAAGTGGGTATTATCCGAGTAATTAAACATAACTAAAAAAAAGGAATTTATTTTCAGTGTCTGTCCGGCCGCTTGCGTCGCGTGACATCAATATTAAAATAATACTAAAAATTTAAACAAAAAGGGTTTCAAAATTATTAAAAAAATTAAATCATTTTTCAAATATTTTTCCAAATAGTTTTTCATAAAGAACTATGTAACCCTGATTCTCCATTCACATGGAGATACGTAGGAGCGAGGATTAATCCTCTTCGGACCCAAAAAACAAAAAAATATGTTTTTTTTTGTAAATTCATTTATTATTATTTTTGGGGAAAATAAATATTTTAAAAAACTACATAACTTTTGCACATTTAATTAAAGGTATCGTCTTAGGACGGGCGTTGTGGGGTGCTAATACCTTCCCCATGCGTAATCGACTACCGGACCCAAAATCTGGTTTTTCGCAGACCTTGTTTTATCTTTTTTGGTTTTTCCTTAGTTTTCCAAAATAAACTATGGTGGCGACTCCTAACTCTATTTTTTGCAAATTTTAATTTTTGGTTCGTCATCTCGTTGCGATTTCGGTTGCGATAGATGGCGACTCCACTAGGGATGCTATAGAGTCAGGCCATTTATTTGGATGTGCAAAATTGATGTGGTTTTTCTTCATATTTTTTCTTCCCTTTTTTTTAATCTTTTTATCTCTTTTTTATAGAATAATTGAATATGTATATATTCTTCTTTATTTTGGTATTTGGAATAATTGTCAGGTGTGGGTTGGGGTATACATTGTATTCTCCCTTCACATAAACACATTTTGTTCATTAAATGAGTGGGGCCCTATACCCGGGTCTGAGTTGCTTAGAATTAAAGGGGATTGTGTAGCAGTGTCACGTTGGATGTACTTTCCAAGTGGTCATTATGAGAACCCCAGCTAAAGTTTGTTTGCTTCATTGGTACTCCCACTTCTTGTTGTTTACCAACTGTCATGGGAAATGCCATGAAGTGGGTCATAGCTCTAGTGACCTTGATATTTAGGTATTAGGGAACTATCCTTGTGAGCACATATACTTTCCCTTAAAATTAGGCCAACATATTTTGTGCCCCGAGACCAATTCAAATTAGGGCAACTCCCTAATTAATCTTTATCACCACATCCAAACATTTTCAAGCCCTTGACAATTTCATGCATGTCATTCAAATAGTGTTTCAAAAGAAATGATTAAAAAAATGATTCATTAGTAGCTAATTAGACTAAAGAAATGATTTCGAAAAGTAAAAAAAAATTCAAAGTAGAATGATTCCATGAATTCAAAATAATAATGAAACGAGGATCAATTCGAATTTGTTTTCAAAAATATGCAAAAGGAAAATTCATACATAAGGCATTTCATGCATCATACCAAGTCATCATCCATATATGCATTGAGTACATCAACTTCATGAATAAGCAACTACATGGTCAACTCAAACTTCTTGATAGTCAACATCCAAGCCTAGTTTCCACACTAGCCCCCAAGCTCAGTTTCCACACTGGCCCCTCAAGCACAATTTTGTCTGGCCCCTAAGCTTAGTTTTCATACTGGCCCTCAAGCCCAGTTTTTACACTGGCCCCTAAGCTCAATTTCCACACTGGCCCCTCAAGCCCAGTTTTGTCTGGCCCTCAAGCCTAGTTCCCACACTAGCCCCCAAGCCCAATTTTCATACTGGCCTTCAAGCCCAGTTTCCACATTGGCCCTCAAGCCCAATTTGCATACTAGCCCCCAAGCCCAGTTTTCACAATGGCCCGCAAGCCCAGTTTTCACAATGGCCTCCAAGCCCAGTTTTCACACTAGCCCTCAAGCCCAGTTTTCACACTAGCTCCCAAGCCCAGTTCCCACACTAGCCCCTAAGCCCAGTTCCCACACTGGCCTCTAAGCCCAGTTCCCACGCTGGCCCCCAAGTCTAGTTTTCACACTGGCCCCTAAGCCCAGTTTTCACATTGGCCCCCAAGCCCAATTTCCACTGGCTCCTAAGCTTAGTTCTCACGCTGGCCCCCAAGCCCAGTTTTCACATTGGCCCCCAAGCCTAGTTTTTCCACTAGCCCCCTAGCCTAGTTTTCACACTGGCCCCCAAGCCCAGTTTTCACACTAGCCTCCAAGCCTTGTTTTCCTTGCTTTCAAATTAGAATAAAAGAAAAATGATAAATGAAAAAAAGAAAATTTCACTCATGCATCCACACATCCATGTATGCATCATCATATAGGTTCAAAAAGAAATCATAACATGTTATGTATCATCACATCATGTCATCCATCATACTCCACAAAATCATTGAAAATCATTTCCAAAAAAAAAGTCAACAATGATAATTTTTTTTGTTTAAGTCTCACCAATCTTAGGCATCCACGCAGTGTTTGTCGACACTTCAAAAACAAAATTCAGGTTCTCCTTTTATATATCAAGACCCTCTACAAGGCAATGGTCATTGATTTCCTTATGTTTACATCAAGACCCTCTACGAGACAATGATTATTGATTTTCTTATGTTTACATCAAAACCCTCTACTAAGCAATGGTTATTGATTTCCTTTCTTTACATTGAGACCCTCTGCGAAGCAATATGGTCATCAATTCCTTTACATCAAGGCCCTCCGCGAAGCAATGGTCATTGATTTCTTTGTCACATTGAGACCCTTTACATGGTAATGGTCATTGAATCCTTTAAATATAGACCCTCTCCTCGAGATTGGTCTAATCTCTTTTTCAAAAGGTCAAAGTACAAAAAGAATATGGTTTTTCGGATCGGGAACCTCTATATGGTAATGGTCATCGATCTCTTTGAATCAAGGCCCTCTGCGAGGCATTGGTCGTTGATTTCTTATGCCACATTGAGACCCTCTGTGAGGCAATGGTCATCGATCTCTTTACATCAAGGCCCTCTACGAGGCAATGGTCATTGATTTCTGATGTCACATCGAGGCCCTCTGCGAAGCAATGGTCTTCGATCTCTTTACATCAAGACCCTTTGCGAGGCAATGGTCATTGATTCCTTTGTCACATCGAGGCCATTTACGAAGAATTGGTCATTGATTTCTTTCCTTTCGATATAGACCCTCTCCTCAAGATTGGTCTAATATGTTTTTCAAAAAGTCAGAAAAAGAAGATAATAAAACAAAGTGATTTCTCTACATGGTAATGATCACCGAATCTGAATCTTTTGAATAGACCCTTTCCACGAGATTGGTCTAATTTGGTTTTTTCAAAAAGTAAAAAAAAACAAAAAGACATAGTGTGTCAAATCGAGACCCTCTACTTGGTAATAGCCACTTAGTTCTTTTCTTTCAGATACAGACCATCTCCTATGGAATGATCAAGTTTGTCTTCAAATTTGTTTTCTTTTGAAATCCGAACGAAATTAGTGTTTTTACCTTTACTTATCTTTTATTATGATAATATGAAAAAGTCAAATTCTCATATTATCTAGTAAAATCTAAGTAAAGAGGGGCAGGAAAAATACAAAAAGATTAACTCAATCACTAATAATCAGAGTACAAATAGATTATAAAAGAGTAAAGAATTAGAAAACACCTCTCTTGAACAACTACAAAAGATGAACAAAAGCTCTCCCTGAGTCACATAGAGGATGGCTAGCTTTCCTAACAACAACAAAACACTCAATCTTCTAAGAACTCACTTAGAAAAAGTTATCGCTCACTCATACTAGGCTTTTCAAAGCTATTTTTAAGAATCTTAGTGAGGACCACTTTGCAGTCACAACACAAGAACTCTGAATCTTAAAAAGGTACTTTTGAAGTTGGGAACTGAGTTCTATTTAAAGAGGTTTTCGAAAGCTAAGTTAGAAATGAAGAGTTGAGCAGAAACTGGCAAGGATAATCGATCACCACTTAAGATAATCGATTATTCTAGTGGTTTTCGAAAACAAAGTTTTGCAGTGGTAATCGATTACCCAAAATGGCAATCAATTATCTCTTGTACGTTTTTTATCAAATAATTTTATAACTGCCAGTGGTAATCGATTATCACTCGTGGTAATCGATTATCTTAAATGGATTTTCGAAAAATAAAAGTTTTGAGTTGGTAATCGATTATCATAAGTTGGTAATCGATTACCACACTGATTTTTTTTGAAAATTTAGTTTTTCTCAGAGGAGTTACGAGCTGACTGTTGTTCTAACAATCGTACAACTAACTAGAGAAATTTAAGCCTATTAAAATAAGAACTTTAAATATAAAATGTACTGTCTTCAATATCTTCAAGTATTTTCTTCAATATCTTTATCATTATCAAAATCTTTTTAATCAATCTTCTTCTTTTGTCAACAAAAACTACCTTTGAATTGAGTATTATTATGTTGTCAAATATATGCCACACTACTCAACTTAGGTAACCAAGGCTAGAACACCTCTTCTAGGTTTCCTCTAGCCATCGTTCCTTAAAGTTGGCCTAACCTCTATTTGCAATGTGAACGGTGAATGGATGTAATATAGCCAAGGGGGTGGACAAGAACAATTACAAACCATATGAAACACAAAAATTAAAACGGGGCAATATGATTGTACTAAAACACGAATGGGCTATAAGTGTGGTGACGTCGAAACACGAATCGAACTAAAGAACGAAGCGAATGGGAGAAGCCACACCACTTGGGGTTAACACCAAGATGAGTGAAGGGGGAGTCGCCACTTGAGCTGAACACTTAAGATAATACCATGGTGAGATTTGACACACTTAAGGTGTAGAGAAAAACTCTTAATTTCATCATATTTGTATTTACAAACAAGGTAGACCTTATTTATAGTTTGAGGGTAAGTTGACCTAAAAGATTAATTCACACTTAGACAAAGTCAACTCCTAATTACAAGACATTAATTAAAGTAAAGTGCGACACATGAAGGCCTTCAAGAAATATGTGACTAGGTGAGCTCATTAGGTACTGTGTTGGTAGTTAGGCATCTTAGAGGAAGCCCCTAGCTTGGGCTGTGTTGGGCCCGGGTCTTTGTCATTGATCATGCATTCATCATAGAGGAGGAGCCATCATCTTATCACATCAAAACCACTATATGTGCACCATATTTCCACCATCATCAAGCTCTCGTAAACCACCACCTATTGGGGAGTCTTCCCTTGGCTTGAGTCATACAACTCGGAGGAGCTTATCCCATAAAAAAGATGACCTCTGCTCACTTATTCATAGCCATGACTACCATTCAACATTAATCTATTTATCACTTGGATGTCAAGAAAGCTTTTATTAATGGTGATTTTCATGAAGAAATTTATGTGGAGCAACCTCCAATTTCTAGTGCTCAAAGGGAGTATTCTATATTGGTATGTCGTCTTTACAAATCTTTATATGACCTCAAGCAGTCTTCTAGGACTTGGTTTGACAATTTTAACATTGTTATTCAATAATTTTGGGTGACTCGTAGTGAGATAGATCATTCATTATTTAATCGGCACTCAAGTGTTGGTTGTATCTATCTAGTAGTATATATTGATGACATTGTACTTACATGCAATTATCACCATGGCATCTTAGATAAAGCAACAACTTTGTTAAGACCTTAAATCTTGAAAAACTTAGATATTTGTTGGTGATGTGGATATCAAAACTGAAGTACATGATGTGGTATCAAGACTGGACCAGGACCCAATTCAAGACTTAAGTGGACCCATGACGAGAGGAAGCTTACAAAAGCCAAAGAGACATTGCAACACAAGGTGGCTCATCTTTTGGAGGCCTAGCTGATGATCCAACACCTTGATGAGACCAAGTTGATTGCATGTATAACATGGTTAGAGTATTAAATAAAAATATTGACATTACGGTTGTACTCAGGATTTGAACCCAAAACCCACAACTTATTCTGTATTTGTAAACCTTTTGGATTTGATAATAAGGTAGACTAATTTTACCAAAAATAACTATGAGGTTCTGTTAGGGTTTTCCTTACATCTTGCGATCTTATCAAGAATTCCCAATTCTTATGGCGGTCACCTTGAGGCTTATCAAACCTTGGTTTGTGGTGCCTCCTCTTAACCCAAGTTTTATCAATTTTGTTTTTAATTCCAATTTTTTGTTCTTAATTAATTCCAATCCCTAAATATTTGCCATCTATTCTATTTGGAATCATATAAGTTGGGGATTGAGGTAGCACAATCCAACAATAAAATTGTTATTTCTCAAAGAAAATGCGCATTGTATATTTGCAAGGTATTTAGGTGAATGAATTCAAAGTCTGTTGATATACCCATGGATTCCAATGTCAAACTCCTACCTAATCAAGTGAAGTCACTCTTAGATCTTGAGAAGTATCGAAGTGTAATTGGAAATTTGAACTATCTTACAAGTATTACCCTAACATTTTCTTGGTAGTTATTGTGGTGAGTCAATTTCACAATTCTTCATATGCATATAATTAGAATGTTGTCATTCATATATTGAATTACATTAAAGGTTCTCCTGAAAAATATTTTTTATATGGGCACATTAATCACACTAAAATTGTGTGTTATTTAGATGTTGATTGGACATGTTCCTTTTTTTTTTAGAGATCCACTTTCGGATATGTCTTCATTGGTTATAATTTGACCTCTTAGAATAGCAAGAAATAAAATGTTATAGTCATATCTAGTGCAAAAGCATATTATAAAACTATGATCTCAACTTCTTGTGAGTTTATTTGGCTTAAACTTGCATTTTGGAGAGACCAATCATATGAAACATATATATGACAATCAAGTTGTCTTATATAAGCTCAAATCCCATCTTTCATAAAAGGACTTAAAAGTATTGAAATTGTTGTTATTTTATTTGAGAAAAAGATTGTATATAGAAAAGCAAGACAGAATTTTATTAATTCTAATGATCAACTAGCATATGGTTTTACTAACACATCACAAAGACTATATTTGATTATATTTGTAACATTTAAGTTGTGCATGAGAAAGAGCATTAGATGTAGTGTGTATAGTCTCGATTAGATTGTTTGTATTTTCTTCTTTATAAATGTATAACCCTATATACTCTACACATATTCAAATTGAATGTATCTCTCTCTCTTGTATTCTAAAATGTATAAATTAAATATTCATGTTAAATTTTGTTAAAGGAGTGTTTAGTTTAATTTTGAAGTTTTAGAGCAGGTTGCTGTCATGAATAAATAAAATGTTTTATTGCATTTGTATTTTAGAAATAAGTGTTGTGGTAGAAGCAGGTGTGGATTTAGGCCTTGCAGATGTAAATATCGACGTAATCGAAATGGGTAAAGAGTGGTGTAAAATCGTAAATGATTATTTTGGAAATTTCAAAAAAAGTAAAACTATTTTGGGGAGCACTGTAACGCATCACCTTCACCTACCTCTCTGCAACCTTCTCTTCTCCCTTTTCTTTGTTATTTGAAGAATTTGAAGAATTTGAAGATAGCACAACACAGATTTTGAGAGTGAATCAACATGGAGCAATCCTCCCACGAGATGACATCCCCTCTTCGTAAGCCTCTCTCTCTCCCTCTCTCATATGCGTTCTTTCTTATCTTACATGCTTAACAACCTTTTCACTTGACATGGTGTGTTCAATGTGTTGTATCTCACAAAGTGGAAGATGAAGGTGGTAGCAACAGGAACATTATTAGGAATAGGAACAAGAATAGGAATGGTGAAGGCGAAAAAGAAGAAGAAGAAGAAGAAGAAGACGAAGAAGAAGAGAACTCGCCGATAAAGCAAGTGGCTATGACGGTGGCAACGACCGACGATCCTTCTCTTCCGATTCTGACGTTTCGAATGTGGGTGCTGGGAAGCCTCTCCTGCGTTGTGTTGTCCTTTCTGAACCAGTTTTTCTGGTACCGCAGGGAGCCCCTGGCCATCACCGCCATCTCTGCGCAGATCGCAGTGGTGCCGCTGGGGCAGCTGATGGCGGCGACAATAACGAAACGCGTGTTCTTGAGCGGGACACGGTGGGAGTTTAGGTTGAACCCAGGGCCGTTCAACGTGAAGGAGCATGTTCTAATAACGATATTTGCTAACTCTGGTGCCGGCAATGTGTACGCCATTCACGTAGTGACCGCTGTCAAAATCTTTTACCGCCAACACATCTCCTTTTTTGTTTCCCTCCTTGTAGTCATCACCACACAGGTTCGTTAATTAATTAATTAATTAATGGATTAATTAATCTCATTATTATGTAGTAATATAAATTTCATTGAATTGAATGGCAGGTACTGGGTTTCGGATGGGCTGGCATATTTAGAAGATACTTGGTGGAGCCAGCGGCAATGTGGTGGCCAACAAATTTAGTTCAAGTTTCCCTCTTTAGGTGATAAAAGTAACCATTATTAATTTACCTCACTCCCAATCAACTTACAAATTAATTCCCAAAAAATAAACATCCTATAACATGTCCTTCAACTTACCGATTACATCCTACAATTTTCCTATAAAGATATTTTTAATCACATGTTTTTACCTAACAAATAAAGAATAAATTAAGGAAAATATTATTAAAAATATATATTACTTATCAAATTTTAAAAGAATGTTTGAATAAAATTATAATAAGTTAACTTAAAGTCTTTAACATCGAATTCGTAAGAGTAGTTCGATTTTTATTTTTCATGTGTTTGTGTAAAAATAGTTTTTCGTGAATATCACTAGGCAGATATTAGATGAATAATTTCTTTGCTTATTGCACCCTGAATAACATGATACTTCATTTTCATATGTTTTGTTATTTCTTGAAAAACTGGATTTTGACCAATGTATAACATTGATTCCCAAAGAAACTTCGTATTCTTGGAATATTCACTCAAGTCCTTTTAAGCCATTTTAACTTGTTTATTGTTGCTACCTTGGATTTTTTTTTTTTTTTTTTTTTTTTTTTGGATTTTTTTTTTTTTTTTTTAGTTAGCCTTTGCGTATGATCTAGATAGGGATGATAATGAGTTACGAGGCCTGCAGGTTGACTTGAGGTTTGATATAAAAATAGTGTGAGATGGATTGGACATTTAAGTCCGGAAACCCACATTACTATTAGATTTAGACATTGTTTCTTATTTCTTGGTCTTCCACGGCAAAAGGAGAACCACCGATTAACAAACCATTTTGTCAATAAACGTCGTGTACGTGGACAACTAGCCAAATATGAATCATACCTATTAAATTGTAATGCAAATTTTATAAGAATCTAGGAAATCTTAAGATAAAAATATTGAAATGTAATGAAAGTTGTAGAACAATGTAGAAAAGCCTAAGATAGGAGAGAGAAATCAAGAACATTCTACATAAGTAAAAATCTAGAACATTCTACATAAGTTCTAGTTAGAATGTTTTAGAATAACCATGTAAGTGAGATGAGGTCTATAAATACCCATGTACTTTACCATTTTACGAATGACAACAAGTAAGACAACATCTAACACACCACTCACAACTACATAACATTCTACTTCCAACTACTACTTCCACATTCTACTATCTCCCTAATTTTCCCTATCCCATCAACTATTTCTTTCACAACCTCAAAGTAGTATTAGTGGTACCAGAGCTTCGTTCAGTCATCTACTGGGCGTAGATAATTTTTTCAACTACTTAAAAGAAACTATAACTTCTGCACTACTTCCAAAATATTTTCTCAACCCATGAATACTACCAATCAAACATCATTAATTCCAGTACCTATTTTCATAGGAGAAAATTATGATTTTTAGAGTATCAAAATGAAGACATTCTTTCGCTCCCAAGACTTATAGGACATTATAGAATAAGGATTCACTATTTCAAAAGACACATCTACTCTTACTACAACTTAGAAGAAGGAGTTGAAGGAAAACAAGTAAAAGATTCAATGGCTTTAGTTGCTCTTCAACAAGCAGTTGATGACACAATCTTTCCAAGAATAATAGGTGCCACAAGTGCAAAGCAAGCTTGACACACAATACAAGAGGAGTTTGAAGGAAGTGATGAAGTATGCAATGTTAAACTTCATTCTCTAAGACGAGAGTTTGAATTAACAAGAATGAAAGAATTTTAGACCATTAAAGACTACTATTCTAGAATAAAGGAAATAATTAGTCAGATGACAACCTATGGGGAAAATATTCTTGACAAAAAAATCATTGAGAATATTTTAATTTCTATTCCCCAAAAATATTATGCAATCGCAATTGAATAAACAAAATATTTGACTACATTGTCAGTAACACAACTAATGGGCTCTCTTGAAGCTTATGAATAACGATTGAAAAGGCATGAAGAAGACTCGATCGGAAATGCCTTTCAATCAAAACTAAAAGTACGGTATCAGAATAAAGAATATGAAGGAAATAAAAGTAGAAGAGAAATTTCTAGATATAAAGAAAATTCTAGAAGCTTCCCTCTGACCCGTCAAGGAAAATATCCTCCATGTGACATCTGTAAAAAGACTAGTCACTTAGAAAAAGATTGTTAGCATTATGGAAATCCTTAATTTCAGTACTACAAGAAATTTGGCCACATAGAGAAGTATTGTTGTAATAAAAATAAGTATCAAGCAAACTTTGCCGAAGCATATAATTAAGAGCAACACTTATTCTAAGCCAATCAAGAATCTCCTAGTAGAGGAGGAAGTTGGTACTTGGATAGTGGATGCAATAATCACATGACCAAAGGGCAAAGCATCTTCAAAGACATTGATAAATCATTCAATGTCAAAGTTTAGTTGGGAAATGACACTATAGTGGAGTCTCTAGGCAAAGGAACTGTCATGGTGGACACAAAGAAGGGTACAAAATTCATCAACCAATCTTAAAGATAATCTTTTAAATATTGGCCATATGTTGGAGAATGGATATTCTCTTCACTTTGAGAAAGATACATGCAAAATTTATGGCAATAGAAGGATAGAAATTGGCCAAGTAAAAATGGAGAAGAGAAGTAAAAGCTTTCCCATAAGGTTCAAACCTTGAACTAATATTACGATGAAGGCAGAAGTTGATGACTCATGGTTTTGGCATATGAGATTTGGCCACTTCAACACACATGCCTTAAAGATTCTATATAAAAAAAAACATGATGAGAGATCTTCCATGCTTGAAGGAGAATAGTGAATCATGCAAAGGATGTCTCCTCGGTAAACAACATCAATTACCATTCTTGACGGACAAAGCATGAAGAGCAAAAGACATACTATAGTTAATTCATATTGATGTTTGCAGACCAATGAGGACGCCTTCACATCACAACAATAGGTATTTCATCATATTCATCGATGACTTCTCTAGAATGACATAGGTCTATTTCTTAATGGCAAAGTTAGAAGTCTTTGGAATATTCAAGAAATTCAAGGCCCTTGTCGAGAAGAAAAGTGAAGAACAAATAAAAGTACTTAGAAGTTATCATGGAAAGGAGTACACATCTTGCGAGTTTGACAAATTATGTGAAGATGAAGGCATAGAGAGAAAACTTATAGTCACATATACTCCACAACAAAATGGTGTGTCAGAAAGAAAGAATCACACAGTCATGGAGAAGGCAAGATCAATGTTAAGAGAGAAAAGTATGCCTAACAACTTTTAGGCTGAAGCAGTCTAATCCTCAATTTACATTATAAATAGATGTCCAATTAAAGTAGTCCAAGACAAGACTCTTATTGAATCTCGAAGTGGAAGAAAGCCATCAAACAAACACCTATGTGTATTTATACATGTTCCTGATCATAGGTGGCACAAACTTGAAGACAAGACTATACGTGGAATATTCTTGAGATATAGCACACAATCAAAAGGCTATAGAGTTTACAACTTAACAACAAAAAGGCTCATTACTAGACGAGATGTTGCATTTGATGAAAATGCTTCTTGGAATTGGGAAGAAGAAAAAATTGTTAAAAGCAACACTTTAGGTACACTTTTCCCACCTCCACAACAACAATAACTAGAAGATTCTTCACCGGAGTCCACTCCAAGACGAGTAAGATCTTTGGTAGACATATACCAAACTTGCAATATGGATATGATTGAGCCTAAATGCTATGAAGAAGCATCAAAGTAAGAAGTATGGGTCAAGGTTATGGAAGAAGAGGTTAAAATGATTAAGAAGAATAAAACTTGGGAGCTCGTAAATTGTCCTTAAGGAAAAGACATCATTGGAGTGAAATGCGTATATAAAACAAAGCTTAATACTGATGGAACTATACAAAAGCACAAGGCCAGATTGGTCGCAAAAGCTACTCACAACAACAGGAATTGACTATAATGAGACATTTTCTCCAGTCACACGATAAGATACAATAAGAGCTCTAATAGCCCTTGTAGTATAAAAAGGATGGAACATCTATCAACTAGATGTCAAATCATGCTTTCTAAATGAAGTGCTCCAAGAAGAGATTTATCTTGAACAACCACAAGGCTTCATCAATAAAGGCAATGAAGGCAAAATACTAAGACTAAAAAAGCTTTAGACAGCGTGATGCAAGTTCCTCGAGCATGATATAGCAAGATTGATCAATACTTTATCGATCAAGGATTTAGGTGGAGCAAGAGTGATCCAACACTATATATTAAGGCATAAGGTCAGTATCATCTCATTGTCTTCGTATATGTCGATGATCTTATCAATATAGGAAATAATATGGAAATGATGAAATATTTAAAGAAGACATGATGAAGACATTTGAGATGACCGACCTTGGCTAGATGAACTATTTCCTCGGTATAGAGGTGAAACAACAAAAAAAAGGTATATTTATCTCTCAAAAGAAATATATCGAAGATCTATTGAATAAGTTCAAGATGTATTATTGTAAACTTGTCGCTACTCCATTAGTGGTAAACGAGAACCTACAAAAAGATGATGGAGCATAAGAAGTAGATGTGTCACACTATAGGAGTTTGATTGGAAGTCTCTTATATCTTACAACCACATGACCAAAAATTTTGTATGCTAAGAGCCTTTTTATCAAGATTCATGCAAAAACCAAGTTAGATTCATTATAGAATAGGAAAAATAATTTTAAGATATCTACAAGGAGCAAAGGAGTTTGGAATATGATACAAAACCATGACTAACTCAAGGATGATCGACTACACTAATAGTGATTGGGCAAGGTCAATAGATGACATGAAGAGCACTTCAGTTATGCTTTCTCGCTTAGATCGAGAATATTCTCTTGGGCATCAACAAAGAAAGCAACCATGACTTCTGTTGCTACTGCTGCTAAAAAATGTGGTTGTTGTTGAAGCAACAAGTCAAGCTATATGACTTTAGAAGATATTCAAAGATATGGGAAAAAACAAAGTGGACCTACTACAATCAACTGTGAGAATAAATCAACTATTGCAATGACGAAGAACCCAAAGCATCTTAGTAGAACAAAACACATAGCAATTAAATATCATTTCATCAGAGAAGTAAAGACAAATATCAAGATTTGACTTGGTATTGCACAAAAGAAGACCAAATTTTAGATACTTTGACGAAGGCGTTACCAAGACTAAGGTTTGAACTACTGTGTGCTATGCTTAGAGTTATCGAATTTGGATCAAGGAGGAGTATTAAAGTGTAATACAAATTCTAGAAGAATCTAGAAAATCCTAAGGTAAGAAAGTATTGAAATGAAATTAAAATTCTAGAACAATGTAGAAAAAGACTAAGATAGGAGAAAAAGAATCAAGAACCTTCTACATAGGTAAAAATCTAGAACATTTTACATAAAAGTTCTAGTTAGAATGTTTTACAATAATCATGTAAGTGTGATGATGTCTATAAATACCCATGTACTCTACCATTTTATGAATGACAACAAGTAAGACAATATCTAACACACCACTCACAACTACATAACATACTACTTCCAACTATTACTATCTCCATAATTTTCTCTATCCCATCAACTATTCCTTTCACAACCTCAAAGTACTATCGATACCACTCCTTTAGACTTAGATCACTATTAACATAAAACCTAGCCTCTTGTTATAGGCTCTTCTTCAAATATGTCAGGACTCTCGGATCTCCCAATGATCCTCACTGTATTGTTGCATGAATTGGACTAGAATATTAACTAACTATATAAGGTCTTGTGAGAGACAAATAATTCAATTTTCCTACAAATTGCTTTTAAGGTGTTAGATCCTCGAGGAATTCAACCTCAGCAAGGTTCTTAAGGTACCCAAGTATTATGCATGATTAGATGAGACGATAGTCTATATATTTACATCCATGATTTTGGTGACAACAAATAGTACCATGTTTTTGTTGTTTAACAAATTTACTTAGTGTATTAGTTTTATCAAATCAAATTTATGAATCTAAACAATAAAACAAAGTATTGGACTAAATTCCAAGAAGATTCTTTTTATGTACAAAAGATAACAAGAGATAGATGAGATTACTGTAAGTGTTCGACACAAAGAAGATAGACATTCAGTTGTATTGAAGCTCTAATCGCGAGTTAAGGATATTAAATAAAGTCTTATAAAAGTAGTGGAGGCAAGTTCCATAAGATCAAACAGTTCTAAAGATGTGTTGGACACTACAAGGTTAAGAAGCTTTTGAAATTGGTAAATAACAAAAAAATATGGATAAGGGTGTCGAAATTAATTTATCCTTCTTGAGTGACTTATGGATTGTGAGGTGAGTAACTTTTGAGATGCAAGACAACAAAATTCATGAGTTGTTTTTGCATTTTTTAGAGTTAAAACGATTGAAAATGATGTCTTGAATTACACTGATCCAGGGCACTGCACGAGAAGGATGAAAGAGAGAAGGGAGGGTTAACGCGGTCGCAGTTCTTTGTAGTGGCGTTTTTGTGCAGCTTCGCCTACTACATCTTCCCTGGATACATCTTCCAAATGCTGGTCTCTCTCTCTTGGGTATGCTGGTTGTTTCCCAACAACATTCTGGCCCATCAGCTCGGGTCGGGCCTGTACGGGCTTGGTATAGGAGCAGTTGGGCTGGACTGGTCGACCATTTCCTCTTACCTCGGAAGCCCACTGGCGAGCCCATGGTTTGCGACCGCCAACGTTGCCGTGGGATTCGTGTTTGTGATGTACGTTCTGACTCCACTCTGCTATTGGTTGAATGTGTACCATGCAAAAACGTTCCCCATTTTCTCCAACAAACTCTTCACCGAGCAAGGTCAGGTTTATAACATCACAGCCATAATAGACTCGAATTTCCACCTTGATCTTGAAGCGTATGAGCGACAAGGTAGACTCTACCTGAGCACCTTCTTTGCCATGACCTATGGAGTTGGATTTGCTGCACTCACTGCTACCATTATGCATGTAGCTCTCTTTCACGGAAGGTATGTGTAGGAATGTGATGAACCATGTTTAAGTATGCAATTGATGAGATTGTTGCACGCAGAGAAATATGGGAGCAAAGCAAATGGAGTTTTAAGGAAAAGAGTGTGGACATTCACACGAAGCTTATGAGGAGGTACAAACAAGTTCCAGAGTGGTGGTTCGTGTGCATACTGGCAGCGACCATTGCAGCAACCGTCTTCACTTGCGAGTATTACAAGGCGCAGCTACAGTTGCCCTGGTGGGGTGTTCTGCTAGCATGTGCCGTTGCCATATTCTTCACTCTCCCCATTGGTATTATTACTGCAATCACAAATCAGGTAAATACATTCAGATATTGTGTTTCTGGGTGCAATAATTTTAATCATGAGACTGATATTTGTACAGAGCCCGGGCTTGAACATAATAACGGAATACATCATAGGGTATGTGTACCCGGGATATCCAGTGGCAAACATGTGCTTCAAGGTGTATGGTTACATTAGCATGACGCAGGCCATCACTTTCTTGCAAGACTTCAAGCTCGGTCACTACATGAAAATTCCTCCCAGAACCATGTTCATGGCACAGGTTAGGTGTTTTAGATATGTTAAGACAAAAGCATGTGAAGTAATTGTACAAGTTTGGTGTTGATTGATTGATTGATTAGATTGTGGGAACGATGATCGCAAGTTTGGTGTATTTGTTGACTGCGTGGTGGTTAATGGAGACAATCCCAGACATATGCAAAGACTCATCCTCTGTGTGGACGTGTCCAAGTGACACAGTGTTCTACGACGCATCGGTTATTTGGGGTTTGATAGGGCCAAGAAGAATTTTCGGGGACCTGGGAAGCTACGAGAAGGTAAACTGGTTCTTCCTGGGAGGAGCAGTGGCTCCTGTAGTGGTGTGGATGGCAGCGAGGAGCTTCCCACAGCAAGAGTGGATAAGACTGATAAATATGCCGGTGCTGATCGGTGCCACTGGAATGATGCCTCCCGCGACTGCAGTGAACTATACAAGTTGGATCATTGTGGGGTTTTTTTCTGGTTTTGTTGTGTTCAGGTACAAGCCAGAGTGGTGGAAGCGTCACAACTATGTGCTCTCTGGGGCACTTGATGCAGGGCTTGCCTTCATGGCAGTGCTTTTGTATCTTTGTTTGGGGTTGGAGGACATTAGCTTGAGTTGGTGGGGAAATGACCTTGATGCTTGTCCCTTGGCTCACTGCCCCACGGCCAAAGGAGTCCACCTTCAAGGCTGCCCCCTTTTCACTTCCTCATTCTTCTAGATTAGGGTTAAACAATCTCTTGTAAAAACTTTTTAGGTTCAACCCTCTTATTACGTCACACGTCACGTTTTTATTTGCTTCACTTCAATTCTCCTCCTTCCAATTCTATGTAATTTCATTATATCCTTTCGGCACAAGTGTAAATATTCAAACATAAACATGACTCAAAATTGTTTTCCATTGTCAACCAATTAGTTAAGTTGACACCGATTGGAATTAATTTGGTTGATTTTTACTTTTTATTTTCATGTTAGCCCAAAGTTTTTAGATTTGCATTCGATACACGCAGTTAATGTTGTTGAAATTTCTTTTATTGAGAATATCTAATTTAATTACATCAACCTACATAATTTTTTTCATCTACCCGTAACATCATTTGCTTTGTATAACACATTAACACAAATAAATAAAGTGAACTAATACATATATATATATATATATGTATATATATGT
>Ga0209389_1000920_pt1 | contig 19241 bp, 27 predicted proteins | sample CowpearedBW_FD_187526 | JGI IMG/M metagenome (GOLD analysis project Ga0209389, IMG submission 187526) | Root nodule microbial communities of legume samples collected from California, USA - Cow pea red BW (SPAdes) (version 2) | ecosystem: Host-associated > Plants > Roots > Nodule | place: USA...
CTAAAGAAAGGGCGCAGGGAAGGCCGGGCGCCGGCTGGCACCCGCGGTCCGCTGTGCGCAAATTACGCGAAGACAGATGCACAGCGGCATACAGGGCAGCCCGGACATCCCGGCCTTCCCTGCGCAGGGGAAAATAAAAACCTTTATGCAGTTCTGTGGATCGTTGTCGAGAGGCCAAGTCATTGATCTTCCGACAGAAGCCGACACATAATGGCATGACAGTCTATGCTGCTCCACACCCACGATCGGGACAAAAGCGGGGACACACATGGCACGAAAGGTTCGACATAGCGCGCTCGAAAGCCGCAGCGCTCGCCTGAAATTGCAGGTCCGCCGAAAGCCCTATCCCGGTCCGTCTTTGGCGCGCGGCACCTCTCTCCTTTATCGACGCAATCACGCCAATGGCGCGTGGGTGGTCAAAGCGAGCAACGGTCACGGTGCCTACTGGACGAAGCGCATCGCCGATGCCGACGACTTCGCAGACGCAGACGGCAAGGATGTGCTGACGTTCTTCCAGGCGCAGGACGCGGCGAAGCGATTAGCGCGCGGCGATGGTGGCGCCGGTGAGAATGCGCCTCTCACCGTAGACGGCGCCCTGACCGCCTATGAAGCCGATCTCAAGGCGCGTAGCGCCAATCCCTACAACGCACAATGGCCTCGCGTGCATCTTACATCCATACTGCTCGCCAAGCCGGTCGCCTTGCTCACCTCGAACGAGCTGCAGAAATGGCGCGACGGCCTGCTGACCAAGATGGCGCCTTCAACGATCAATCGGCTCTGCGGCTGCCTCTGCGCGGCGCTGGAGTTAGCGTCACAGCACGATCAGCGCATTCAGAACAAAAACGCATGGGACCTTGGTCTCGCCGGTCTCCCAGACGCGCAGGAAGCCCGCAACGTGGTCCTGTCTGATCAGAAAGTGCGGGAGTTCGTTGCCGCCGCCTACACACTCGATGAGAAGCTAGGATTGCTGGCCGACACGCTGGCGATCACAGGCGCCCGCCCGAGCCAAGCCGTGCGCCTGCGTGTTGCCGATCTGGACGCCCATCCAGTGCGGCCGAAACTCTCGATGCCGAAATCAGGCAAGGGCGGCGGACGCAATCGCGCCAAGAAGAAGGTTGAGCGCTACAGCGTGCCGATCACGACGCAGCTTGCGACCAAGCTGAGAGAGGCAGCGAAGGGCCGCGCCGACGATGAGCCGCTGCTCTTGCAGAGCGATGGCACGCTTTGGGGCACCAATCCCGGCCAGACCTATCATCGCCAGATCGACAAGATCGTCACAATGATCGGTCTCGACCCTGCCGTCGTGACAATCTACGCGCTGCGGCATTCGAGCATCGTGCGCATGCTGCTGAAAAATGTGCCGATCAGGTTAGTTGCCTCGCTCCACAACACCAGCACCACCATGATCGAACGGACGTATTCGAAGTATATCACCGAGCATAGTGATGACATCTCGCGCCGCGCTCTCTTGCAGGATCAGCCTCTCATCAGCGACAACATCGTCGCACTGGCATCCTAGAATCACCATCCGCGGCAACTTCCTCGACGTTGCCCAATCCTGAGGAATCGATTAATCTGCTCAACGAGCTTTCCGCGACGGCGAGCGCCCCCCGCAACGCGAAGGCTCCGATTATGAGCTTTTCGACACTGCGCCGGTCACTGCGGCGCAGTACGAAGCGCTCGCTCTCAGCATGGGCTCAGCCCGGCATAAGCTTCCAACCGACCTTGAACGGATGGACGAATGCCCATGCTCATCTTGTGGCTGCTGTTGCAGACGCCGACGAACTCCCCTCATCCGGGCTATTTTCGCGAATACATCGAGCTGTGGTGTCCTGAGTGCGATATCAGCTCCACGCCTGACGATCGCTACCGACTCCTTGTTGAAGTCGGATATGACGTCGGCGCCGGTTACTTGGCGTCACGATCGACAAGGCAACATCCTCTCGCTTCCTCCAAGATCAAGGCGCCTGCATGGTCGCCAGCGCGATGCGTGAGGAACTATGTCTAAGGATGATAGCAAAAAGCGTACGACGCCCAAGCAAGCGGGAAATATTTCAGAGCCGCCGGCTGAGAACGCAGTGGGAGTTATAAAGAGCCTGTCCACAGGAAACGCTTACCGCCATTGGACCACCCACCGGAGTGACGGCGACGCGGCCGGGCTCAAAACGAAACACGGACGCGGTTGGCAACTCGATCGCCTGCGCGAGGTGGTAGCCGTCGTGTTCCGCAAAGATGGGGGCGTGCCGGCCAATCTGACCCTCAAAGAAATCGGGCGCCGTATCGAGCCCGAGTACAAGAAGCGGAATTGGAAGCTACCCGGACCCGACAGCATCGCGCGCTTCCTTGGTCGTCGAAACCGCCGCGCCTGATACACGCAAATACGCACGCGTTTTTGCGTACTCGCCCAGAGGCCGCACAGCGCTCCATAGTTCTTCCCATCGCTTCTCGAACATGGAGGATACTATGGCAGTGACCGCGCGGCCGGTGCCACGCGAAGTTTATACCATCCCGGAGTTTTGCAAGGCGCACTGTCTATCGGAGTCCATGTACTACAAGCTCCGTAATGCGGGTCTCGGCCCGCGCGAAATGCGCGCCATGAGCAAAGTGACGATCAGCCTCGAAGCCGCGGAAAAGTGGCGGCGCGAGCGTGAGAAAGCGGCATAAGCCGCGCACACCCCAGCAGACGACTTATGAAAAAATCCCGGAGCGATGCCGCGCCCCGGGACCTTCAACCTCAAAGGAAAGTAGTCAATGCATTCTCCCTATATCAATCGCGCTGTGAAAGCGCAAGTTGAGCCCCCGGTCACGCCGAACGCCGAGGCGATCAGCGCGCACATCTTCGCGCTGTTCTCGCCGGATTTCGTGTACCGACATCCGAATAGCTGGATCGAGATCGCTTATGCTCGCCCCGGCGAGCCGCTGAACAAGAGCCGCATCTTCCCCGCCCATGACTTGAAGCCGACTGTTGAATTCGTCACCAAGGCCAACGCGGCCGGGTTCAACGTGTATATCGGCGCCGCCTTGCGCCATGGCGATCGTCCGCTGTCCGGTCGCGCAAACAAGTCACACTTCGCCGCTGCCCGCTATGCCTGGATCGAGTACGACGCTGCGGGAGATCATGAGCGCGTCGTCGCGATCTGCAAGGCCCAGCGCCTGGAACCGGCGCTGATGGTGGTGACGGGCAACACGCCGTACAAGCGCTGTCACCTGTACTTCCTGCTCGCGGAGGCGATCACCAATCCGGACGAGCTGAAGGCTGCCAATAGCGCGTTGAAGGAACTGTTCGGCAGCGATCACGTGGACGACCCCGCCCGAGTGTTGCGCGTGGGCGGGACGGTCAACTACGCTTCGCGGGCCAAGGCCGCGCGTGGCTACGTCACCGAGGTCACGACGGTCCATGCTAACCGGCGGCCCGGCGTTTATTCTGGTGAAGCGCTGTGTGCCCTGCGGCCGCGTGAAGCCGAACCCGATTGTCCGTTCCTTGCATTTGCCAAAACGCACATGCCGAAGTTCGGGAGGAGTGCGGACGAGCTGCTGGCGCTGCTCGATGGAAGTCGAGAGCCGCATCAGTGGTGGAACAGAATTCGCAGCGCCATCGCCTCGATGGTTGGCAAAGGCTGGCCTGAGCAGGCGGTCCTGTTGGCGTGCGCACCGTATGCCGCGGGCGGCATCTACGACAAGGATGTGCAGAAGCTCTACGACGATGCTGTCGCCAAGTTCGGCAAGAAGCCGGAGGTGCAATCGTGAATACGATCGCCTCGATCGATGGCGCCGGCGATCCGACCATGTTGCCGACCGGCAACAAACGGTTGGACGCCATGAACGCCCGCTACTTTGTCGTCCAGGAGGGCGGCAAGTCCTTCGTCGGCACGTTCGAGCAAGAGCGTGACCGCTGGACGCTGGTGCTGATGCGCTTTGCCGACTTCAAGAACTTGAACATGAATAAGCGTGTCGATGTTGGCGACAAAACTGTGCCGCTCGGCACGTGGTGGCTCAACCAAGCTAAGCGCCGTCAATATGACGGCCTGTGCTTTCACCCGGGCAACAATGCCCGGGTGATCAACGGCAAGCTCAACCTCTGGCGCGGCTGGGCGTTCCAGCCGAAGCCGGGCGATTGGAGTAAGCTGCGCGACCATATCTGGATCGTGGTCGCCTCTCGCAAGAAGGAGGTCTTCGACTACGTCATGAACTGGCTTGCTTGGTGCGTGCAGCATCCGGATGAACGCGCCGAGGTGGTGCTCGTGATGCAGGGCAAACGCGGCGCCGGCAAAGGCACCGTCGCGAACGCGATGTGCAAGCTGCTCGGCCAGCACGCCTTGCAGATTTCGAGCGCCGAGCACCTCGTGGGGCGGTTCAACGGCCACTTGCGCGACACCGTGTTGTTGTTTGCAGACGAAGCCTACTGGCCCGGCAACAAGGGCGCCGAGGGCACCATCAAGCGTCTGGTCACTGAGCCAACCATCTTCATCGAGGCCAAAGGCCGTGATGGCGTCGAGGTCCCGAACCTGCTCCACGTGATGATGGCCAGCAACGAGGACTGGGTGGTGCCCGCTGGCGAGCGCGAGCGACGCTACTTCGTCCTGAAGGTCAACGACGACAAGCTCCAGGACCATGAGTGGTTCAAGGCGATCAACGACCAGTTGGAGAATGGCGGTTACGGCGCCATGCTCTACGATCTCCTCCAGCGCGATCTGGCGGACCTCCATCCGCGCCAGCTCCCGAAGTGCAATGACCTCGCCGGTCAGCAGGCGCTGTCGCTGGGACCGCTGGATAGCTGGTGGGTCGAGTTGTTGGAGACCGGCATCTTGGTCGGCTGCGATCCGAACGAACCCAATCGAGCGGTCTCGAACAAGCACGAGTACAAGGTCACATTGGGAATGGGCGATCGCTGGGTGACCCAGCTTGGTCTCTATGATCAGGCCCGCAACATCGAGCCGCGACTGCGCAACGTGAGCGATCACAAGCTCGGCGAATTCCTGCGCGATCAAGGCTGCACGAACGACACGAAGGTCATGCGGCGCCGTGGCTGGACGTTTCCTGAGCTGAGTGAAGCCCGGCGCGCCTGGCAGGAGCGCTTCCCTGGCTGGCCCTGGCGCAATCCGAAGCTCACGAATTGGCAGACGGACGATGCCGACGACGAGCTTGAAAAGACGCCCTGTGACGGCGCCGAGGTGCCGTTTTGAGTGCCGCTTCGGGACGCTGCACGGAACGGCATTTTTCCAAGTCGTTGAATGGCTTGCGCGCCCGTTCCGCTTGTGCCGCTCAGGAAGAGGCGCGCAGCGTTCCGCTGTCGTTTAATTTCTCTTTCTATTTAAAGGGGAACAAGAGGAACAAGGAAGAAAGGAAGATGGAAATCTCTTGTACGACGGGAGCTGGTGCCGTTCCGCTTTGCGCGCCGGAAGCGGGTCGGAGCGGCACAAGCGGATCACTAGGCCTGACGATCGGGGCCAAGCTCGACGACCGGGTCCTTCTTGGCGCCGGCCGATGCGGGTCGGGCGCCAGCGCCCAATATCCCTAGCGATAGAAATTTGTGGACTTGCTGCAACAACACATTGGTAGCCCTATGAAACTGCACTTTTCCATCAACGCCCTCGCGCTGCTTCTCGAACATGATCGTGGGACCCTGACGCGCGCACTGCGCGACTTTGCGCCCGATCGGGTCGAGCGGGGACGCCCCCTCTGGAAGGTCTCGACCGCCCTGGATGCTCTCGAAAGGCGGGGAACGAGGCCGCTGCGCCGGCACAAGGGGCAGCAAACCGGCAAGTACCGAGACCTGTACGGCTTCGACCATCAGTCGGCGCTCGACCGAACGCGACTGGAGTTCGAGAAACAGGTGGCGCTGATCAGCTCCGAGAAGTCGTTCGATAAGCGCCGCGAGATGGCGCTCCAGCTCGCGCCGCTGCTCCACCAATACCAGACGACCTATCTCAAAATCGGCCGGTCGCTCCGCATCGTAGAAGACGACGTTCTCAGCGCCCGCGCCGAGCTGATTTGGCACGAGATGATGGACGAGGTCAGCGCGGCGGCCGAATGGCCCCGCGATGCCGGCGATTTTTGGATCAGGATGTGCGAAGCCATTCCGTGTGACATCGATGCCGATGAGGTGGTCTGATGTCCACCGACATCGAGCGCGCCGCCTTGCTTGAGCAGATCGCCGCTGAACTGCGCCGGCGCCCGGATCAACGCAACTGGATCACGCAGTTTAGGGACTGCGAGGTGCTGCCGTTGTCGAAGGCTGCGGAGATAGCGGGCGCTGACCCGGAAACCATCCGGCGCTGGTGCGTCGCTGCGGAGTACAGCGATCGGCCGCTCGGCTATCTGGTCGGCGGGCTGTGGCTGGTGGACATGCCGGAGCTGATGCGGCAGCTTGAGGTGCGCCGTAGCGAGACCGCGCGTCGCGCCGCCGAGGCTCGGCTGGTGAAGTATCGCGAGCAGCAGGCTGTCAAATTGCTGGCGTGAGCGCTGATATGGATGGGGTCGGCTCGCACCGGGCAAAGCGCTGACGCCTTATGTTCACAGCGAGTGTGTTGAGCCGGTCGCAATTTTTCATGATCGGCTAGGCCCTAGTGCTTCTTAGGGTCGTCAATTTTGGCCAGAAATTGTAAGGGGCCAACGCGCTTTCTGTTGGCTGCGCGAGCCCAAGCATCAGCATCGGTTTCCTTCGCATCGGGAAGACGATTGCTCTCAGGCATAGGTGACGCGGTTTCTGGCAGGCTCGGAGCTTTTCTTGCTTTTTCTACCAGGCTCGGACCAATATAGCCGACCACACTGGACCACCGGATACTCATAAACCCATTCTCGGTTTCGAGACCCAAGAAATCATCGCCGGTATGGGCGTAAGTGACGTTAAGTTCCCTGTCGCGATAAGTCTGCTTCCCAAACAGACTTGTACTGGACACGACACTTTTCGTAGCCACGGCCTCTGCCGTCCATGCGCCCGGGTGAGGTCGCTCGATATTGTTGATGCTTTGGATTTGGAACAGTTGGCCTAGTGAGCGAATGGCGACCGACAACTGATCAGCTTGTGCGTGTAGTCGGAGACCGGCCTTCTTACTACTGTCCGACAGGAGGGCTTCAATAACGCCAAGAGCTGCGCTGGCTTCAATTACCCATCCCAGCGAACCATAGAAACCTATTCCAGTTGATACGCCCCCCATTTTTGTGCGCCGCCTCAGTCCGCAAGCCTGCAATTTGCGCGAGTTCGATCGCGGGATAAAGCTGAATACCGTGGACCTTCAACGTTTGCCCAGAGGAGAGCAAAAGTTGGATGTATTCCGAAGCTGCCTGAGTAATCAACGCTGTCTCCAATATCTGTTAGCGCAATGTCGGAAATCGATCAGGCTATGATAACGCGTTAATAATACTAGCAATCACTCAATTCTGTTAGGGCCGCAGCATACCGGCGCGGACTGTCCGTAAAATTACGGATCGCTCCGCCTCGACGGCGGCGGCCTCGCCTTTGCTCGTTCATATCGACGCGAGATCATGCCGTGCACATTTCCGTCGGCTCGCAGGGCACGCCTAGACCGCGAAAATATCGCGAAGGACGACGTGGAGCAGACCGCGCTGAATGAGGCGAGCACCGCACCCGAGGTAGCGCAAATCACCTACCATGCCAGCATGAGATTATTCACGCGAAAGACCATGACGGAAAAACTTGAAGCCGAAATTACGGTGCTGCGCGCACGCGCCGACACCCTGCGCAACCGCCATGCTACGGCCGAGGCGGCGTTCGCTGACGCAAAGGCGAAGCTGCAGCATCACCATCTCGAAGCCGACCTCGATGCCGATGACAAGGTTCGTGCGAAGCTGGAGGCGGCCGTCGCCGCCTGCACGCTCACGCGCGATGGCTACGCCGATGCTCTCGGTGAGGTGCAGACCAAGATCGCCGAAGCCGAACGCGCGTATGCAGCCGAGCGGTCTGCTGCCGAGCGCAAGGCGGCCAGCGAAAAGCTCTCACGTGATCTCGATGTGGTTGAGCGGGCGCTGCCGGACTATCTGACCGCTGCTCGACACTTTGCCCACGCATTGGAGCAAATCCACTTCCATTTCGAGAGCGGCGCAATGGCGCGTTTCGTCGGCGACACGACGATGCAGGTCGAAGTCGCGGCGGGCTTCGCTGTCGCCGAGCTGCGCGCCATGGTGGGCGCGATCCGTGACGGCGTCACGCCGATCCCGGCAGCTAAGGCGGGAGCCACGTCCACCCCGGCGCCGGAACCAGTGCCGCCGACGCAAACGATCTTCATGATGAGGTCCGCGAAGTACCGGGACCATAACGGCCGCTCCCGCTTCGCCGGACAGTGGGAGGACGCCACCATGCCGGTGGCGACCGCACAGCGTGCCTTGCGCCAAGGCGTGGCCGTCCCCCTGACCGATCCGCGCCGCGCCCAGCTCCGTGGCGCGCGCGGTGGTGACTTCAATCCGCAGGCGGCTGATGTCGTCGATCTTGACGCCGTCGAGGAGCGGAAGGCGGTGCCGCACATGCAGCTCGACCCTGTGCTGCATGACGCAGGTTTTGTAGTGATCGACCGCAGCGCCGAAACGCGGATGATCGAGATTGAGGTCCCGCGCCTGTGACCACGAAAGCTGCACCTCCCGGCTGGGAGCCGCACAAGATCGTCACGCGCATCGACGGCTACATCGCAGCTCGCGGCGACCGCATCCCGGCCGGCGTGGCTGAGATGATCGCCCGTGCGATGCCGCAGCCCGGCGAGCACACGGTCGCCGCGATCTACGCGCGCATGATCGCGCGGCACAGGAAAGTGATTGGTAATGTCTGACAGAATTCCGGCTGAGGAGCGCGTAGCGGAGACGGCTCTCGCTGGGACGAGGGCCGCTGCCGGCGTCGGAGGCACGATCGACAATGGCAGCGGCCTCGATGGGGAGGTCGACGATCAATACGCGGAGCTGCTCACCTCGCTCGGCCGCACAGAAGAAGACGATGAACGGATTGCCGTTCACGAGGCCGGACACGCTGTCTGCGCGCGCTTGCTTGGTCAGCCGCTCGGTGGGGCGACCATCAATCCCGACCCGTATGGCAGCTACGGTGGACTTGTGTGGGGACCGCAGCATAGCGTTGCGATCGGAAAGGATGATGCCGCTGATGTGCCGGACCTGTGCGAAAAGTTACGGGACATGATGCCGCGCGACGGCGAGCCCCGCAGCGATGTCGCCGACATCTATTTGCACGCGCTCAATCGTTGCGTCGAACTCGCCGGAGCTTCGGTGGCCGAGCGTTTGCTTCTTGAGGGTGAACCGGTGCCGTCGATCAGCGATGTTGAGCAAGCGGTCGGGCTTGCTTCGCTGTGCTGCAAGTCGGCAGAAGCGGTCGAGCGCTTTCTCGCGTTCGCCGAGCAGCAGGCATTTGATCTGCTGTATCCGCACGGACCGATCATCATGGCCCTCAGTATCGTGCTGAAAATTCGGCGAACCTTAACAGGCGCTGAGATCGATGACGTGATCGCAACGACGGTCGCGGGTCTGGAGTTGGCGGCCGAACGCCGGAGGCGCGCCGAGTGGCGCAAGGGCGAGCTGGCGGCGCAGCGCTTTCGTGACGCATGCGATCACGCTGATGCCGCAACCGTGCCACGTTCTGCACCAGTTCAGATGCCGTAATCGGCGACGCTTAGATCGGTAGGCCGGCGGACGTACCCGTGCCGATGATCTTGTGAAGGCCCCGACGTGCAAATCGCCGGGGCCATTCCTGTGGTCGCGTCTTTCAAGCTCAATTTGTTGGCCCGCTGTAGGATCACTTGGTTAGGCCATCCCAAATGATGTGACCACAATTCTCATTGGGCCACACGACAATCACAGGACGCTCTGCCAATCTTGACGCGCTCTCGGTAGCGGCATCGGTGAGATAGCGCTCCACACTCTCAATCGGCGTTTGGCTCTTTGGCATGCTGATTGATCTGCCGATCACGTCTACGCGGCGCCCCGCAAACTCCTTGCCGTCATCAGGATTTCGCCCGAATTTCGATGGTCCAAAATCGCACTTGCCGCGCCGCCTGTACGGAAACGGATGATCAGGGATTGCATCAAAAAAGCCCCATAGGTCGAAATCTTGAACGCCTCGGTCTCCGTGAACGAAATGTTGGGCGGCGCCCTGGCACAAGCAAATCAGATGCAATCGCGACTTGTATGGATGAGTATATTTGTTTCGTAGGCACAGCGCACCAAAGTCATCGAAAGCGATTTGGGCAAGATGCTTGAGATCGGCGCGCGTAATGCGTTCCATTGACCGGTGTGGTGAATTGCTCATTGTTTCCCCCCAGTCTGCACTGCCTCAGTCGCGCCAGCCATCAGCCGCGTTCGCCGCTTTCACTCAGCCGTTATGTTTGAAATTTTATCGCAGTCTCCGTATTGGCTGACCTGCTGACGACTGGGACTAGCGGGTTCAATTGGCGCTCGGGGAAGCAGCGGGACAATCTTGATCATCTCCCGGTGGAAGCGCGCTTGCTGCCCCATGCCCGGGAATGGCACGCCAAACACCTTGGCGTTGCTTCCAGCAGCCTTTGCGGCGGCTTCAACAATGCTCCTGATGCTGAGGAGCACAGAGACAATGGCGAGCGGGCGATAGCCGGCAATTCGATCTATCAGGCAATCGGCGGCGGCGAGACATTTCGCCCTGCGGGCAGAGGGCGCCAACTTGTCCACGGGCGTCAGTACGAGATCGTCGAGATACCAGCCGTAACGTTTGAAGCGCTCAAGAAAATCGCCATCCTCGCCGAGGACCGCTTCTGTGGCGCCTTTCATGTGCCGCAGCATGGCGTTGTTGCCATAGTAGAAAAAGTCGCCGCTCGCAGGCGCGCTCTCACCCACGAATAGCGTGGTAATTCGGTCTGGACGATAGCTCGCCCGAGTTGCCTCGACATCCATCATTTGCCAGCCCTCTCCAACTACGCACTAGCGCTCCGAACATTCCAGGGCAGATTGTATTTTTTGATTAGACCCAATTCTAAGCCAGCGCTGCCGTGCACAGGCAAACCATTCCATTCGAAGTTCGGCGGCACCGCTATATAGACATTGATGTGCGGCACCACTTCCAATTCCTTCTTCAGCAATTCGTTGAGCCGTTGATTGGTTCGCTGACGAGGACCGGGCCTCGCGTAGAAATACAACCTCTTGGCAAGCCCCAATGTCGCCACGCCGACGTAGAGGACGGTATCCTCTCCTGCGAAGGCGTAGACGCCGACCTCGTTGGAAACAGGCTGATCTAAAACCAATTCCGATGTTTCAGACAGCTTCCAGCGCGATGACAACTTGAAGCCGCCATCCAGCAATGCGGGTGGGTTCAGCGAAGGCTTGACCACAATGAGTGGCTTGCGAGCGAGCTTCGCCGTGCCAGCGCTGGAATTGCGCAGAACGTTGTAAGCGTGTTGGTATCGTATGCCCAGACGCCGAGCAATCTCCCCAGTGTTTAGGCCGTCGCGCGCCAAGGATCGTATTTGGTCTGAGGTGGTCATTAACTTCACAATCGGTCTAACCGAAAAGCTTGATCATTGCGGCTGATGCTTCTCACTCATTTCTCGCGCAGCCAAGCTAAGCTCCAGCTCTCTGAGCTGTTCGATCAGCAATTCGACGATCTGTTCATAGTCGGAGGGCGACAGCGAATTGACGCCGCGCAATCGCATCTCGTCTTGCAGAATGTGAGCCATCATGGCTTTGACGCTCATGGGCGCCCTCGCACAAAAATAGTTCGGCATAAAATCGATCTGAAGTATATGCCAAAGCCGTGGGCGTACTTCCTCCGGCTGATGTTTAGGCAATGGCAGAAGAGTCGGGAAAACCAATGACAGAGAGCCTAAGGCCGCCTCCAGAGCGGCCCTAACTGTTTTGTATCATCCTTGCCGCTAGTCGCGGTCGTGATCGTGATGGTGCTCGTGGTGTTCGTGGTGCTCGTGCCGGACGCCTCCACCTCCGGAATGCGCAATAGCGTTTGACGTGAGGGAGGTAGACAGCAGCATGGTCATCACGGGCGGTGTGACCGCCGCGAATTTTCCGCAGGTCTTCAGAAATTCACGCCGGTCGTCATCTTCCGAGGGCACGGCGTCCATCCTATGATTGTTACGCGGCTGAAATTAAAATACCGCAAATTAAATAAATTAAAAGCGGTAAATAGGTTCCAACCGCAAGAACGTCAGAGAGGCTGCCGTACTTGGCGTCCGGTGATTTTCGGTTGTGGCCCGGATGCACTGCGGAACTGAATTGACTCGAGGCCATCCCAGAAAGGGAATTCACTGGTTCCATTCATGAAGACAGCCGGTTGCACTCCAACACAGGAGGAGCCGCAGCGTGATCATCAGAGAACCCCATTTCGACACGTATTCGATCCCGGCGCGCGTCTGTTTTGCCATCGCGCTCGTGGGCGGCGCGCTACTGGTCGCGCTGGTCGTTACGAGCATCTACTTCATAAAATAACGCGCTAAGAATCGTGGTACGGCGCGTGATGTTGGGGCACCATGCCTAAAGAGATCGCCATAGCGCTCTGGTCCCTGGCCGCCGCCTGCATAGTGGCGTTCAGCGTTGCTGCGCTCGTATCCCCGCATTAGCAAAGAAAGGCCGTCCCAGTTGGTGGCCTCTTGCATGATGCAATTCCAGCCATGGCGGCACGGCCGACAATCGGTTGGCTGTGCTGCGCATGAGAGTAATCGGTCCCGCGCGGTGCCAGCGCTCGCAATGGCGCGAAATATGGAGCGTCCTATACTTAATTAGGTTTTTCGGGAGGTTCGCGTGCGGACTGTCCTCCTAGTTCTTAGGCTATGGCTACTGATCAACGTCCTGTTTGTTGTGATCAGGATGCCGCCTCGCGGGCCACGTTTGCCAACTCGACCAGCGCGGCTATCGCTGATCGAAGCATTGGATGCAATCAAACGCTTTCTAGAGGCACGGCGCCGCTGAAAAGTCAGACGATTGCGCTGTCATCTAAACCAGTCAAACATCGGACTTTCACTCGTCATTTTAATCTGCGAGACTTTCAATCCGACACACACAATGGCTAGAAGAACAAGCCCGAAGGAGGTTCGCAGTGGAGAAGGTGCGACGCTTGCGCGCGATGGGTTCGCTGTGCCGTCAACAGGCCGCGTACAACAGCATGAACAAATGGAAACTCCTCGCGGACGCGGAATGCTGGGAGCACTTGGCTGAGCTTGAGCGGTCGTCCCACTTCCGCGAATGCAACGTCGCTACCTCAACCAGCTCGCTTGATGTGGCCGGGTGAGAAAACCCTTGCAATAGGGGATGAGAACCGACCCAAGAAGCCAACTCTTCAAACATCGGGGGCGTGCAATGAGTAACCGTAATCGTGCGTACAACCGCGTTGTCCTGTGCCTGCGCACACAGGCGCTTCTTTCTCAGCTTGCCGAACTTGAGACCCTTCGAGGCCGAGTGCGAGAGGCCGAGGAGAATGCATGTCTCCAACAATCCGTAGATCAGTTGAAATCAACCATTCACTAGCGGACCCGGTCGTCTTGCCTGGCCTTTGCTCAAACATTGGCTTCGAGCGGTGTGATCGTCCGGGATACGAAAGTCGTCGAGCGTTTTGCCCGAGGCCAACTGTGCGCTGAGCCAACGGGGCTGCTTGCCTCGCCCAGCCCAAGTCTCGGTGGGCCGGTCGGGATTTCTGTACTTTGGAAGCACTCGTGGATACTGGCGCCGGCCACTAGCAACGTTTGTAGCAGCGGCCACCCCAAGCTGCCGCAGTCGCGCATCAAGCTGTGCCTTTTCGGCTGCTATCTTGCCAGCCAATACTTCTGAGACCAGTGTGTGGAGAGACCAAAGCTGGTCTAGGGTCATCGAGTTTAGATCAGAAAGGTTCATCTTCGAGTTTTAGTGCTGCGTCGCGCCCATAAGCCCGCTACACCGCCAAACACGGAAAAGGAGTGATGGAAGCGCGAAACGCGGGGCCAATAAAGGCACTCCCATAACTTCGTCGCCCAAACTCGATGTAGTTATTTCTTCTTTGATTTCAAGAGGCAGTGCGCGGGCGGGCTTGACGCTCGGCCTCGACGACGCTGGTGGCCGTGGCATGTTAGCCAAGGTGTCTGTTGAGAGGGATAGGCATCGCCTTATCTGCGGACGAACTAAAGAACTTAGAGCGGATCGTGCCACCTGCACCAAAGAGTCCTGTTTCAGAGTGCTGAGGTTTACGTCCATGGTCGAGCTGGGTTTGAAGAGCTTACGGGGAAGCCCACCATTGTTCGGGAAATGGCTCAAGCAACATCAAATCGATTTGGTTGTCGTTCTGAGGGAGCCTGAGACCTCCTCTGCTTGGTGGCGTACAGCGACGGAGACGGACAGACAGGGCGCCGAGGTCACGACGTTGGAGGCGGCGCGGAGCGTGGCGTCTAGTGCGCAATGCAGGCGCACCGCGCGCGCGCTCTGCATCTTCGACTAGACTTCGAAGATCTTCCAGTTCTGAGAGCTGAGACGCGAGTTCATCAAGTCGCTGCAAATAAAGGATTGCGCGAGAGCTTCGCATAAATGTCCTCCCCAGTACAAAAAAGCACTACTAGGACGGCGTCAAAGCAACCGGGATAAACTGGTAATCTACCATGTCCCAATCGGCCTTCAATACGTCAGGCTCATTGCCTCATGTGCCGGCGCCGATACACGAGCTGGAGCGCTTGCATACGCTGCTAGGACTGTTCGGATATGCGCGGCTATAGGTCGTCGCCATATGCGGCGATGCATTCTGAGAACGGTTTAATTTCGATAATCTCCGTTGGCGGTCTTTTCAGAAGAGGCCCAATGTTAAGGGGCACGACGGTGAGCTGGCTGTCGATGAGATCGTCGCCGCTTGTGACGGTGACGTGCGCTGTGCGCTCAGAGCGCTGATGCTGCTGAATGAGCGGAGCTGAGATTGGAGCAGATGAGTGAAGTTCATCCTCCTCACCAGCGGCTGCATTAGCTCGTACCAGTGCCGACAAATCGGAGTGCTGTCCGCGATGTACCTAAGCAGCTTCATCCCCGATCCGGTCCACGTATGCAGCGAAACTCCATCGTGACCGTATTCTTTCGCGTGCTTCCGGCCGTCATTCTTCTCTTAAAATTTTCGTCAACAAACGCAGCGCCAGCCAACTTGCAAGCCTCCTCTGTCGTGTAGCCGCCGATCGAGGTCATCCCGGGAGCTGGGGCAGGCCCCGCAAAATCCCACGTCCCCCAAACAAGCAAAACCAAAACTCAAGTCGGCATCAGTCTCTCCCCAATTTTTCCCTTCTGGCCCGATCCACGCTGCAACACGGCCTACCGAATTCCGCCACAACTACCTGAGCATGTGCGCGCATGCACGAAATTCCCCGCTGCGATCATTGCGAAGAAGAGTTCGCGCCAGAACTTCTGACCGTGCTCCCGCCACCGCAGGGCGACGGCGAGTTGATCTGCGTCCGGTGCATCGAAATCATTTTCCGTCGAGAGATCGCGAAGCTACCGCGCGGTGATAACTGATGCCCCAAGGCTCCAGCTTCATCTTGGTCGCGGCTTCGGCGTTGCAGATCACGGGCGCCTGATAATAAGTGAGGACGCCGGGACGGCAGCAAATTGCCGGACGTAGTGGTTGGACCTCCCGGAAGGGCGCGAGGATGGCGGCTTGAGCGGTGGTGATACTTTGCACATTTGGCCCAGGGGCAACGATCAGTCAGTCCTCCGGCGTACTTGCAACGAGCCATCTATCTGATGGACCTATTGAGTTCGAGCGCGAATACCGGCTGAGAACTTCGCGCTTCATCGTGGCCACGTTTATGAGGTTCACGATTATTTTTCGTCGAGCTTCCCAAGTCGCGGCTCTCGCTCCCACATATTCCTTTCGACTATACTTCTCGTCCAGCTTGGTTACGAGCGCATTCGCCTCTTCGGCTTCGATTGTCCCCGCAAGTAGCTCCTGCTCGATCCAATACATGAGAGCGTTGGCAACCAATGCTTCTTGCTTAGACTGGATAGCAGCCTCTGCTGTTCGCGTGTACCACTCTCTTCCCTCAGCAATCGATCCTCGGCGAAACGCAAGTAAGCCTCTCGCAGCAAGCACAAATGGCCTGAACTTCGCGTCAGCTTCATAAGCGTCCAAAGTCGAGAGTACCTTCTCGGCTTCGCCGAGCTGTCCAGTATAAGCGAGGGCGACGAGCCTTCCGTTTAATAACATTGGGTTGTCGGGATTGGCTTTGAGTCCGTAGGTAGTAAACGCAAGGGTCTTGTGGTAGTCGGCTAAGAGAGCAGTCGAAATAGACGCCCCGTATATTGCCGCGCTCACAGACGAGTGCTGATCTTGCAGCCATTCCCAGCTTTGCTCGACCGCAGTGGCATAGTCCTTCTGCTCAAATGCCGCCCGGGCTCGGGCCTCAAATGCGTTCTCAATCTTTGTCAGGTGACTGGCAACATCCAACTCTAGCGTAAGCTCTCGCTTTGACCAAACTGCTTGCGCCAGCGCGTTCTCAGTCGGAGAGCGCAGACTTGTCCTCACAAGGCGGTTTACGTTTCGTCGTGCAGCTCCGGCATTCTGCTCCAACACAGCCAATCCTGCCGCTAGTTCGCTCACAGAAGTCGGGTCCTTCAATGGACCATCCAAGCTATGGCGAGCCTTAAGCGCCCAGCGCGGCGTCTGCCCGCAAATATTAGCCGCAGCGATCTCAGCAGCCTGCACCCAAGGATCATGACGAACAACGTCACTTGTTGCGATTGCCCTCGCAACCATTGGGGCGTCTCCCTTGACGCTCCTATCAGCAAAAAAGTTAACGGCAGAGCGAAGAATATACCGGTCGTTTGGCGCCGACGCTAAAGCGCGCTCAACATATCGCACCGCGGATTTGCGCTGCCCGACTTGAGATTGAAGACGCGCAATCTCCATTGCGGTCAACGCATCTCGCGGCATCATCGACAATCGGCGCTTCAACCTTGCTATGGCTGGAAACAGCGAGTTTTCGTCCCACTCGGCTAGGGGGGAAAGCACCGAGCTTGGCCGATCTGAGGTTTGCCGTAATATCCGTGAAGCGGCAACTTTTAAGCTATCTCTAGCGGTTTCATCATTGATGATGCTTAGAGCTGCAGCGGCTCCAGCCCCGTAGTCGCCGGTGCGTATTGCTGCATCGACAACATCTGCAGCATCAACTAAAGATCTGCTGCTGTTCCAGCGTCTAAGATGCTGCCGCATGAGCGTCGCATGAGCGGCTGCACTTGCACCGCGAGCGGACACGATCTCGCAGATGGGGGTCCGCCACAGCGCACGCCACCGAGGCTCCAATTTTCGTATCAATGAGGTGACGTCGTATTGCATCAGTGAGTAAGGCGGCGCTTTAGATCATTGAAGAGTGAAATATATTGCTCCATGGACGCACGATCCGCATTCCTGCGTCTGTTGTCGGGATGGCCGCGCAGTGCTGGGTCGGGCTCGCACAGTTCTAACAGCGAGGAGAGGAGCCCCTCGCTCAGGCGCGTTAGCCTCCCCTCTGGATCGCACGGTAACTTACCGACGAATAGGTCGAGACAACGTCCAAATGCCTCGCGCCAATATGGCAGCACCTCGGCTAACGGGAGGTCGGTCTCGCCGTCCATGGTTGTGGGCCTATGCTCGGGCGCAAGTTGGAGCATAATTTCCGGCGTCAACATGCGCCCAGTGATCAAAAAATAGATCATGCTACCGAGATGGTAGATGTCCATCGTCTTTCGTGCGTCGAAGCTGCAGCGGGTTTCTGCTCCCTTGTACAGGATTTCGGGCGGGGCGTAGCGTGGATCGCCTGCGCAGACCGCATCGTCGTAAACTGAGGCAATGAGCGGTGATGTTGCACAACCAAGGTCGGCGAGTTTCTGGAGGCGCTCCTTTAATTCGCGAAAAACTAGAAAATTTTGAGGTTTGATGTCATTATGTGTGATATTGCCGCGATGTAGCTGCTGTATCGCCACCGCCAAGTCGTGCAATGCAGTCAGTATCCATGTCAGATCAAATTCAGCTCTCCGATCCACGTGAAACCTCACGTCGCTTTCGGCCAGCTCAAACATCAAATAGAAGATCGGCTCGCGCCCGTCGCTGCCTTGGATGACGGCCTCGCCGTAGTCCAAAGCAACTACAATGCGATCCATGTTGTTGCCTTTGCAGTGCTCCAGCATTTTTCGTTCCACAGTATGAGCCTGCATCGCTGCGTTCGCCCGCTCAAACATGCTGCAATCACTGTCCGTCAGCAGATCTAGATCGGTAACCTTCATGAATGCTTCGCGGCCATCATTCGCTCTTACCCGGTAGCCAATCGAGTGAAATGACTCCCCTTCGTCGAGCGTCAGGCGCTCCACTACCGTCCAAACTGCTTCGCTCCGTCCCTTTAACTCTCTCCCCACAAGGTTCTGCGCGATCCCCATCCCGTCACCTTCCTCACTTTCGGCCAGCAAATCCGTAAGAGATGGCCGCCCCCGCGACCGCCGAAATCAGACCTGTTGCCCATGTCTGCAATTCGGTATTTTTTAAGTAGACCGCCACTCCGAGAATGACGCAGGCCACCAAAAGAGCGAGCACCGTGATCCAGATTGAAGCTTTGATCTTGTAGATCTCGGCTCTCATCTCGATAGCGACGGTGCCCTTATGGATCACATCATTGGAGTCGATGATCTCAGGTTTATGTGATGGAGCGATATTCACTTTAGCTGTCCAAAATGCCTACCAACTCCGCTTCCAACTTCGAAGGATCATGGGTGAACCCGATGTGGGTACGTCCCTTCGCTTTCTGTTGCCTATATGCCTTCAGTACTGACAGAGCTCGTCGAACGATCTCAGTCTTCGTCGTGTCTTCTGACTCTGCGAGTTCTTCCAAGAAGTCTGCTAAGTCCTTGCTTACTTCCAAATTCATGCGCACTTTAGCCATAGCGATACTCCCATGTGTTGTGTGCAGGGTACACATTTTTTGTGCATTTTCAACAGAAAAAATGGGGTGTACGGCGCGTAAGTCAAGCCGCCCGATACCAGGAGATTAGGGGCTTTTAGCCGCAAAGAGGAAAGTTACCTAGAAATCTTCGGATCGGCGAATTCACAGCAGATGGGGACACGTACGAGGACACAACACCCAAAGCGCATTGATTTAGTTGCGTTTTTTCGCCCGACGTACTCCCTGCGCAGTGGTTTGACGGCTTATGCCGCGCTCTCCCCGGGGAGCGATGCACTATTGCCCCCGTCGTCTTGCCAATGACTGATGCGCGCACCCGGTCGGGCCGCTTCACCACCGCAAGCCTTGACGCACAGACCCCGGGCGTCAGGACCACACGCTTTT
>Ga0209389_1000921_pt1 | contig 19227 bp, 15 predicted proteins | sample CowpearedBW_FD_187526 | JGI IMG/M metagenome (GOLD analysis project Ga0209389, IMG submission 187526) | Root nodule microbial communities of legume samples collected from California, USA - Cow pea red BW (SPAdes) (version 2) | ecosystem: Host-associated > Plants > Roots > Nodule | place: USA...
AAAAAATAAAAAAAAAAAAACCCTATATAGAGAAAAAGGGAAATTTTGTTGCTTGAAATTGAATAATATATATATATATACCTGAGGTATTTTGCATTGATGGTCATTTTCTGTCCATACTTTCTCCATATATAGCCATCTTCCATCAGGTGAGAGCTGTTCTTCTCCCATGTTGGTGCACTATTGATGTCACAAGGGGGAAAATTGCAATGATTAAAGACATTATTTAACTAATTGCTCAACTAATCCTGAAATCTAATGCATAACTACATTTATTTAGGCAATCAATTGCAAGGTATATAAAAATTAGTCAAATGATTGTACAATTACTGTCATTCTATCTGTTAACACTGCAATGAAGCAAATCATGATTAGGACTACAGGTTTTTAGTTTCAGTTAATTTTACTGGGAAAGTATCATCTTTGCACTATATTACAACTATCAGTACAGCATATCCTTTGATATAACTTAGGAACGAATCTTTCACAGTACTGAGTTCATTTGAAGGACTATTTAAATCAGAATTGAATCTCTTATTACTATACACTTAAGGAACAACGCTATCTTCCAAAGAAATATCAACAGTAAAGTACAGGAAATATTTTGAACAAAATATACAGTTAATCTTTTGATAGAAAGCACAGGCTTTGGAATTTAATTTCAAAACTGAAACCATATATAGATAGAGTTGGCCAGAAAAATTATAATATTTTAAGATAAAAACAATTGTATGATATAGAAGCCACAAAATTTAACCTGTAATATATTACCTAGAAAAAGGATGTATGATTACTAATAGCAACAGAGAAGTTTAGATCTAAAGAGGCAATGAATTTGAGAAAGAAAATCCCACTTTGATTAGGCAAAAGCGTGTATTTATCTTTCTAAACATAAAATGATAACAGAATTTTAAAAGATCTAAGTAAGAACATTAACAGCAATCATCGCACATAATTTGCTAAAAAGGCATAAATGATATTCTTACTTTCTTTTGTGGGACACTCTTCGTCTTTTAGCGTTGATGGAACCCTTGCAAACCCCATCCTTATCCTCAAGATTAGGGCATTTGAGGGACGAAGAGACATCATTGACGGTGACAGGCATAACAACACCGTCGGAAACATCAGTGTGAGTGTTCAAAAGCAAAAGGGTATTTGAGAACGATCTCAGTACCTTACGAGCGAGATCTTCTGCAAATGGCAACACTAACCCTTCTACTTCTGCATCTGAATGACGAGTGTTGGATTTATGAACAAGTATTTGGAGTAACTGGTTGGCTGTGTCACGCCCTTTGTTGAGCTCTTCTTCCATAGCTTTTCTTCCATTTGAAGGCTGATTCTCCATTGCTATGAAATGGAGTACAGATTGGGGACTCAAACAGTGTCTTTTATTCAAAACAGCAATGCCCCCACTAGCGATTTTAAAATTGTTTGGCCTTCAGAGTGCAGACAAAAACATCCCTGGCAGTATGAGCTCTTATTCTGACATCACAAGGGGCAACCTTGACCTTTCGGATTTGTGCATTCTGGAGTTGTGGGAGGGAATCATAGGATTCTATCCAGAAGTACATTAGGTTGGACAAATTTATAATTGGTAGTTGGAAGGACCAGATTATAGTTTATAATTTCATCTGTTTTAATGGATTAACAAGAGCTCATAATCATGGTGCTGCTTCTAAGCTCATATTATATGTAGGGACAAATTCTCTTGTCCTTTAATGTTTATAATAGTGCACTAATTGATTGACTTGTATCTCTATTGGTTATTTGTGTAAGGGTTTGAGTATTGTTTATTGAAATCGGTGAGACAATAAAACCTCTGAAGCAAAGGGAACCTGGTATATGCGAGTCTCCTCTTGCTCTAAAATTAAGATCCAAGCATTTTTTGTCAACGGAAAAACTTTCCAATCGAAGGGATTGAGAATGTTACAAACTCACATTTAAAAGCATTTACTTTTACTTTGCTCCATTGTATTAGTTGAGTTTAGATTTTATGTTAGGTTTCAATGTACTATTCCTCTCTATATATTGATCATTATTGATTTTAAAATTTTAAAATATATTAAAAAAAATTTAAAATACTAATATAATATATTTTTAAACTCATTAAAAAACCCGGACTCGATTTAGGTAAGAACTCATATCCCTTTGTGAAAGTTATTTACTGCGTCTTCATTGCCCAGCAAAAAGAGAAAAATTGCCTATATCTGGACTGTTTTTATTCATGTTTGTGGCTCAATTAATGCGTAGTAACTTAAATTTCTCAATTACGATAATTATAGAGGATTTAATTAAACGATTTGCATGCATCAAATGCAATTTGTTTCTTGTCATACTCGTGCAGTCAACATATTCTGCATAACGTTTTAGGATCACTTGTACAATTCTGGGGATTTAATTTTCATTTGATACTATATTGTACTCTTGAATATGGTTTTCGGTACTCCTTATTTTGCCCTTCTCAAAAAGTTTACTTAACCTTTGCCTATATTATACATGGAAACTCTAATTACTTAATCTGATATCTACTTAAAAGTCACATAGGTTGACTTATAAAAAATAATGTAGAACTCAAGTTTAGCTCTAAATGAAGTAAATTCAAAATTTGGGCATTGGTTGTACAACATTGAGTTTGATTCCTCAACTACTCAATATATTTTTGTTTTTCATTAAACAAACCTATTCTTTATATGTTTTTAAATTTTGTAATTTAATATTTGATAAAAAATTATACAAAGGAAAAATGAAATGATATTCAAATATGAAAATTATGTGGCGACAACTTTTTTAAATGAAATTAGAATTTGTTAAGTAAACTTTATTAACTAAACTTAAATTTATGTTATCGTTGCCTGCATATACATGCATAAGATTCGCTTTAAAGATAAAGAAAAAATAACTTTTAGTTATTCATATAATCCAAGTCAAAAAGATAGTTTGTTGCGAAAAGTTAACAAAGCTTATCAGCAGTTAACAAGACAAACTCTAACAAATTGTACACAAGTCAACTCATTTACACCTTCTTCATTGACTTCTACATTGGGATATTACATATTGAATCATATTGAAAATGTCAAATTTTGTAATTCTTATAATAATAGATTTCAGACTTTCTAAAATAAAATCATAAAAATAATAATAATAGTAAAATAGAAGGTCTTACTAACAACTGGTTTCAGATACAATAGATACGAAATTAATAAAAATATGTCTTTAGTCTTGAATTTTGATTTAAAATTGAAATCCGTCCTTATCTGAAATTTGAATAGATTTTGGTGCCTAAACTTTAAAAATGAATAAGTATAGTCCTTTTAATCTAATTAAGTTAATTTTTTTTTTGAGGTGTCCAATGCATTTTTCAGAAGATATTGAACCGGAATGTATTAAAAAAATTAACAAAATTAGGTTAAAAAGACTATATTCATGCATCATATCCTATCATGTTCTTCCTATCATGTTCTTTCTTGAATGAAATATAGTTGAAAAAAATGATAAAACCTAGTTAATTTAATTAGCATTACTCACAACCATGTAAGTGAAACCGTAATCAATATGCATGATTATCCTCATGTTGTCATTGAGTGTTGTGCATTCATTAGATGTCAAATTTGATATGGAAGTTATAAAGGGTACTCTAACCTGAATACAAGATGCAATATTAAAGGAACAGACAAAGATAAACAAACAAAAAAGAAAAAAAAAAATACACCAATCATAAAAGAAAAAGTGAAGAGTTTGAGCACAGCCTTTTTCTCCTATTTCTTTAAGCCTATTTCCTCATTTTTTTTCTTCAATTTCCTCACTTTGGATTATGGAGACTTTTAATTTTCGGCTTTTGATGTTAGGTTTTGTGTGGGGTATTTTTTTTGCATTACAAATAACTATATCTGCTACGCATGTATATGCAGAACCTGTGTTCCGAACAAAGTAGAATATAATCTTTGTAGGAGTCATACTTCAAAGTGATTAGACCTACTTATCAACAAGTATATACAGTTGTCTAGGTTCTGGATCTTACAAAAAAATAGTTAGAAATTGATAAGGAAAAATAGTTAGCTTATGAACAAGTATATTCGAAAGGGTCAATTAATTTTATGCTAGATTAGCTCATTCCACCGTAAGAAAATCCTTATTAATGATCAATTTTAATAACAAAAAATAGTTAGTCATTATAGAGACCAATTTAGATATCAACTTATAAACTAAAAACTATTGATAACTAAAACAGATTCAAAAACTTATAATTTGTCTCTAAATTGGTAACTGAAGTTTTTATTATAAATTGATCATTAATATTAACTACATAGATTTTTTTTCTATCAAAAGAAGTAATAAGCAGAGTTCATGTCCGGTGGTGTATGAGATTCAGCTATTTGGTAATGGTAACTAGGGGTGGGCATGGATTGGATTTTTAATGATCCAATCCACATCCATTTTATATCCAAATAATTGGATTAGATTTTTGACCCAAATTCATTTCTTTAGCAAAAGTAGTTTGGATTTTTTTTAAATCCAGATCCAAATATTATGATCAAGATTTAAATCCAATTCAAATATTTAGATCAAGTTCAAAATCCAGAATCCATTTTTTATAAAAGAAATTTAAATTGAATTTTTTAAAACTTGTGTCATTAAGGCCCGGATGACACGGATGACCCGGATGAGACCGACGATCCGGACGGGCTCGATGATCCGGACAGGCTCGACGATCCGGACGGGCTCGACGACCCGGACGGGCTGGACAACCCGGACGGGCCGGACACGTTTGGGTCGTCAACGTCGTCAGGCCCGTCCGAGTTGTGGGGCCCATCCAGGTCGTCGATCATGTCCGGGTCGTCAAGCCTGTTTGTCAGACCCGTCCGGGTCGTAGGCCCCGTCCAGGACGTCGAGCCCGTCTGGGTCGTACGGCCCATCCGGGTCGACGTGCCCATTCGCGTCGTCGTGCCATCTGGGTCGTAAGGCCCGTGTAGGTCGTCAGGCTCGTCTAGGTCATCGGGCCCATCTGGGTCGTCTGAGTCGTCAGGTCCGTCCGGATCGCCCGGATCGTTCGGCCCATCCGGGTCGTCCGGCCCGTTCGTGTCGTCGTGCCCATCCGGGTCGTAAGGCCCATGTAAGTCGTTAGACCCGTTCGGGTCTTCGAGTCCGTTTGGGTTGTCGGGCCCATCCGGGTCACCGGGTCCATCCAGGTCGCCAGGCCCGTCTAGGTCATCTGCCCCATCCGGATCTTCGAGCTCGTTCGGGTCGTTGGGCCCATTCGGGTCGTCGGGCCCGTCCGGGTCATCGGGCTCATCCGGGTCTTTGGGCCTTCCTGACCCGTTCGGGTCTTTGGGCAGCCTTACCTGTTTTCGTCATTGGTCCTACCTGGTCCGTTCGGGACTTCGGGTCCGCATGACCCTTTCGGGTCTTCGTGTCCACCTGACTCGTTCGGGTCTTCGGGCCCGCCTTACCCGTTCGATTCTTCGAGCCCGCCTGACCCGTTCGGGTCTGCCTGACTCGTTCGGTTCTTCGAGCTCGCTTGAGCCATTCGGGTCATCGAGCCTGCTTGGCCCGTTCGGATCTTCCCGCCCGTTCGGATTTTCAGGCCCGCCCAACCTCTTATGGTCGTCGGGCCTACCCGATCCGTATAGGTCGTCGAGCAAGGCCCCTCCTAGTCTGAATTTAGCATAGTCCATCTCAACCTTTAGTCTAACCCAACTAAAAGTTTAAATTGAAAATTTGGATTGGATTTTTCGAATTATCCATATTTAAAAATCTTGATTTATAAAATGGATATCCAATCCATAAAATATATAAAATGTATATTAGATTGAAATCCAGATCCATTAAATAGATTTTAAATGGATTAGATTTTGAATAAAATGGATTATAAATGGATTGGATTGGAGCAAAAGTAGATTGGATCAAGAAAATTAGATTTTTTACCCACCCCTAATGGTAACTATCCAACAAATTAGTTAAACATGGACAATGTTGATTCAGCTAACATAGAAAGGTTCCATGATTTGAATAGTTTTTTCAATATACTATTTTTAATAATGGCCGATATCAGTTAAACACAAACTTAGAAAAGTGTTTCCTAAAACATGTGTCTGCCAGTGATTTTATTAAGCAAGATGACACTGGTGGTTAGCATCATTATAATGATTAGAAGAAGTGAAGACTATACCTAAAATCAGGAGATGCAGAGCATGACAGTTATTGGATTAGCTGAACTTGTATAAATTAGCCCATTGTAACCATTAAAATTAGCTAATTAGTCATTGTAAATTAGCTAATAAAAGTTCAAATAACTTTTCAGACAGTAATTAAGTAGAAAAAGATGCTAATAAAGATGTATAGTTAGCAGCATATAAATAGGTCTAACTGTTTTTCAAAAATAAACGACCCAGAATCTGTAAAACAATAGCTGCATCAGAAATCACAAGAACATTGTATATTGATATTACTTTTAGCAAATATTGTTTTATTTTATTCCTTTACTAATTTCCTCAAGGGAACTAGTCAAAACTTTTTCTAAAAATAAACAAATTAGAGGAGACAAATTCATATACATTATATAAAATAAACTAAACTTATGGACTGTCATTTATTATAATTAAAAATAAAACCAATATGTCTTACATATGACAATCACTACTGTTACTGCACATGTTATACAACAATAATATTCTATTTTTTCAAATGTTTTTATTGAAAGTTCCATATATTACTTTGAATATAAGAAAGGGAAAATAATTAATTTAAACACACAATATGAAAAGAAAAATATTGGAATATACGAGTTACGTAGGAGTTATAATAATAATATGTATTGAGTTTTGGCAGGTGCAACCACTCTTCTATCTAGTTCTAACAACATGATTGACTAAATTCTATATCATTATTTTGAAATCCTATAACTGTCAAAAGTGAGAGATCTTCATTAGAATCATAGTCTGAAAATACTCATAGTTCATTAATTATGGTAATGCCTAGATTTACTACTATACCTATCTATTAATATAACATCAACAAATTTAAAACTCTTTTATATAGCTCATTTTGGAATGGTGAGAGAACACGATTATATAAAAGGGTAGAATGGCTTAAATTAGATCTTCAATTTAGGCTTGTTGACTTTGTTTATTATCTTCTTAGGTCAAACCCTTTCATCATAATGTTATAAAAAAGGTTACAGACTATAAATTAATTAATATGATGGTGCTCTTAGTTGCAATCTGCAGCGAGAATTGCAGCTTCAATATTGTTGTTGCAGTGCCTCCGACAACTACAATACAGCAGTGTGATTTTGATTCACATATTTTTCCACAAGTTATCATCATTCTATTTCAATCACAAGAAAAACTAAGATTCTAACTTCAATCTTCCATTCTAAAAAGTACTCTTTTATCGAAATGAAAACTTGTTTGAAAATTAAAGAAAAGAGAAGAACTGTTGGCATAACTGAAATGCAACACACACCCTTGTTTTTTCATTGAACTCCTGTTCAAAATCCGTCAACAGAAAAAGAACATAAAGAATTAATTTGGGAGATATATTACAACTATTCATTATATTAATATTATTTTTGTGATAACTTTAAAACATTTGATACAAAACATACCAATGAACCTACCAGAATATAAAAAATAATTATATTGATATTGACTTTTTTTTTATATAATGGAATCTATATTTGTGTGTGGTGTTGAACTTATAATTGTATGCCGAATCCATACTGACATTAGATGGATAATAATTATGGGAGAAAAAGATTTATATGATTTAAATTTTTTTTTTTGTGTTTTTTTTGTTTTTTTTTATTTGGGTTGGAACAATCATATTATTTTTATTAATATATTTGTTATTGCTGACAAAAAAAAAATTGATACAAAACATGTTCTAATTGTTTTTTGTTTACTAGTTTTGACTAAAAACTAATTGGCCTATTTTCTAAATTCTTTTAGAGATTTTTAACATCTGAATAATCTTATCCTAGGGGAACATAAGCAGAAAACAAGCAGTGTTATTTCTTATGAAAAACCAACTGTGGTGGAATCACTTCTAAGTAAAAGAAAAAAAAATAACTCTTTTTTACCATAAGCAAATATGTATTATTTTTTTTTTTGTTTATAACAATTTCTTAGAAATAAATCCCTTTTTAACATAAGCATAAACATATTTAATAAAGAAAAGTAATATCCAATGAATTGTATTTGACAATAACATTGCAATTATTGCCAATAGACAATACAGACTTGATTCTGTTTCATCTGCGTATAGCGACAGGTACCTTCAGTTCAAACAAGTAATAGTTTTCTTTTCTTTCCTAAATCTGAATTAAAAGCAAAATAATAATATTATTATTATGATAATTGAAAGCTACTTACGGAATACTTAAACCAGTGTTACCTCCATGTCTTGAATTTTGCAGCACTAGCAATTTCCACAAATTTGTTCCTCTCTTGTTCGTAGCTGAAACTACCGTTGGAAGGAGAAAACGCTGGTAAAAAGCAAAAGCGTATTTGTGAAAGATCTGTGTAATCATGAAGCACAAGATCTTGTGCAAACAAAGTTGAAGAAGTTGGTTCTGAAACTTGCGTCTTCTGATAAGTGCTTCTGTGCCTTTCTGCAATCACAACAGTGCCAATTTGTTTACTATTTTTTCTCTCTGATAGAGTTTTGTTTTTATTTCCTTTTTTGGTGGAACAAAATGAGGTGCAACCCACGACCTGCAATAAACAAATAGCAATTAACAGAAGATAAAGTTTTTAATTCGGAATCTCGAGACAAGTTCTTTGACAAATGCAAGTGGTAAGACCAACTTTCCCACGCTCCAAGAAGCTGTGTGCACAAGGTCACAGACACAACCAATGAAGATGCACAACGTATATGCACAGTGACGTCATCACTATTGCGTAAGGGCTTCTATCTGTGTCGTCACGCCCTTAATTACCAATTTAATAGTATGATATTGTAGACTAGCTAGGGCTAACTAGGGTTACAGTGTTAAAAAATTTATCCGCAAAGATAAAAATATTACATATCGGATTTTTTTTGTCGATAAAATTAATATAGTTAAATGAATAATTACATTCTCTCAATTTATATTAAAAATATATAGTATAAATTTAAATAAAAGTAAATTCTCGTTTTATAAATATGTTTGCTTACAAATTTATATTATTACACGTCTTATAAATTTCTAACTACAAAGAACATAGGGTTATAGTGTTTAAAGAAGGTAAAATGTTTTATAATAACTATATTTTAATTAGCATATATCTTAACAAATAATTTTGAAATATTTAAAATAATACATTTAAAATTTATACATTAATTTATGTCATAATATAATAAATAATAATAATAATATAGTATAACCGTAATTATAAAAGAAATTTCATATGTCTAAGATTGTCTATATTCATTCAAATTTTTAAATTCAAACTCATCGATGATTAACTAAAACTTTTAGCTATATTGTTTAACGTTATGAATAGTTTTTTTTTTATCATTTAAAAAAAAAGATTTACTTTTTATTTTTCCTAAATATACCTTTTATTCTTTCTAAACTGAAAAAAAAAAATAGATTTGCCGGTTAGTATATTCCATTTTAACTCGTCCTATATATTTGATTTGTGAAATACATGTTGATTAGTTTGGCTCACGGGTTTGTGAGTCGACCCATATAAGAAATTATATTTTTGTTTTCTACTTTTCTCTCTCAATTACAAATTATTATATTTAATAATTTTATTTTTATTTAATTAAATTAGTAGAAACAATAAATTTTATAAACCAATATCTCAAGTAAAATTCATAATTTTATAATTTCTAATTCTAATTACAATTATGTTATAAATTTTATAGTAGACGTATATAATTAAAATAACAATGAAACTAAATTTCATCTCAAAAACCGAGATATAAGGAAAGACCATCTCAAAAACAAACTTAATTAATTGTAAATGTATATAAGACTTATATCATTGGACACATTATAAACTATTGAGACATTTTGAAATTAATTCGCCTACTATAAATGGTTTTAATTATTATCAAATAGATTTAAGTTAGTTTGTTTTTATTAGATGCATGAAATATTAGTAGTTGTTAGATTGCTGAAATATTGGGTTTGTTTCATTATTTTACGCTAGATATTAGAGTGTTAATTTTGTGTTACATGATTATTTAAAAGCAAGCTTTCAATAAAATTATGCAGTAAGTTAAAGTTTAGGTTTAATTACTCTTTTGGTTTTTTTTGTTTAAAAGTATCAAATTGGTCCTCAAGTTTTTTTAAATTTCAATTTGGTCTCGATTTTTAAAAAATTGATGCAATTTGGTTCTTTTTGTTAAATTTCTTGAAGCGAATCAAATATTTTTTTTTATCAAAATTGACACTATGATTATGTTAATTACAACAATAAAGAAAATTATCATTATTAACAAGTTCAATTTTGATGAAAAATTCTTGCATCAGTGCAAAAAGGAAATTTGGCCCCTGTTATTTTTTGTATTATGCCCAGTTCAAAATAGAGACATATTAGGGTGAGGCCAAGAGGGTATGGCTTTTGGCCTCAGTTGTGAACCAAAGTAGAAAGCCACCATTATGCTTCGGTTCAAAAGGGAACTGATGTCATATAATCGCGAATATTAAATTTAATTTTAAATTTTGAATGGGTTTTGGCTTCGGTTGTAGCGTGAACCAAAGCCATATAGTGTGCTCTTTAGCCTTGGTTGTGGTCTGATCTGAGGCCATATGTACCCTTTTGCTTCGATTGGTGTAGCAACTGAGGCCATATGTCCTGTTTTTTTATTAAATAAATTTTCTATTTTTGTGTATTCCCACATTTTAAAACCTGCATATTTTCATCAAACCAGCTAGAACAGAAAATAGAGAATACATTTTATAAATCCCAAACACATCCACAATTCAAATAAATCTAAAAGACTTTTGTAACAACAAATATCCTAATCAATATTATTGTGCACCATGCAAGACATTTTGCCTTAGTCGTTGATCTCTTTAACAACATGTTATGTCCAACAATTTAACTATGATAAAGGGAATGTGTTACGATACTTTTATATAACAAAGAATATTCATAAGATTGACATTGAGATTCTTATCAATATATCACTTGTCTAAGATGGTTGGGGGGAAGGCAGTGCAAAGAGCAAAACTACACAGCAAGGTTCTCCCTCAGGGAAACCACAAGTAATTGTCAATGACGCTTGAGAAGAAAATAAATTCATTGTTATACGTTAAAATGACAGATTATATTCACAAGTTAACAAAGATGACTTATCCAGCAACATAAGGAACAAAATAAATTTATTTTCCCTGTTGAAAGCATTTGGTCACATATGCCTGGGTGTCATCAAACTGTTTGCCTTCATGAGTGAGTTAGGGGTCTATAAACCCATATAGATCATTCAGTCCCATATTTATAGTGACACCAAACATATACCTAAACACAAAATTGATTTAATATAAGTAAATAAATAAATGAATCAAATAACTACATATAATGACTGAAAGGCTTACATCATCATAACCGAGTAATGGTAATATTTAGTTCTTCTTGTCCCTGTGCAAGCTCCAAGACATCTTGGGAATGCAAGTAAAGTGGGATCTCAAGGTCTCTCCCAAAAATATTAGAATCCCAAGGAACCTGCATAGGCTTATCATTTATGATTTCAACAAGTTGAGTAATGCACCAAGAGGATCATCCAAAGAGAGAGGAATCTTCTTTGGTTGAGAATTTTCCTATCGATGTAATTTGAGTTAAAATGGAATAAAATTTAGGGTTGAATATAATAAACATGTAAACTTAAAAATTTAGTACATGATGGGTTTGAAAGTCTGTACCGGGGGGGTCAGAATCAACCAAATCTCTAGGCCAGGCGAGGAAACGTTGAAAGGCTTGTGCCACGATATATACCTCATTTGTTGGCACAGGAACTAAAGCAAATGACACGAGAACCACCTCTGACCTTAACCTCATCCTCTGATAACTCATACCATGAAGAATTGTGGCTGCCTCAAATGCTTTTCCACAAGCCACTAATGTCTTCCTTGTACCATCCCAAAATAGCTGACATGGATAAGTGTCGTCCATGTCATTCTCTAGTATGGGTGGAGTTGAGCAACTCCCATTTCTGCTTCTATTTGTTAGAGTCAATGATTTATTAATGTTATTAAGTTATTTGATTAAATATCATTTATTCAATTCATAACTTATAGAAAAAAGATTGTTAATTTTACCTATGGGAGGCACAAATGGTTCTAGTTCTGCTGGAGGATCCAAGTGCGGACGGATGCCATAACTCTCAAATTGGCGTATAACTTTTCCAGTCACCTTCCTAATGATTTCTTCCGTTAGTCTTTCTTCATAATCAACATTGTGTCTGCATAAAGACTGACGGGAGGGGGAACTAAAAAATTGGCGTATGCCGACACCTGATCCAACACAACGCATACGTCCAGGGTGCTCAAGCCGTCCAATTGCAGCAACAAGTATGTCATGATGACCTTCTGGAGTGAATTCTTCTTTGGATGTATCTTCTACAATATAAAAGACAAACGAGCTATTTAAAGAAAAGATGTATCTTACAATTTTCTCCAAGATTTCTCGTGCAGATTCAAAATTGTAGTTGCTCGATGTGCGTAGACGAGCTAACTTCCACTTTTCATGACGAGATGGTGGTGAAGGAAGCTTTGGATCTTCACCCTTAGAAGGTGAGGCCTAGATTTTTTCTTTTCTGACATTATCTTCTCTTCAAATTTTCTATACCCACCACGAGACAATATGTGGGGGTTTTATTTTGAGCACTTATAATTTGAGCATTTTTTTCTCTTTTCCTGTAACATATAAAACCCATTTTATGAATTAGTTGAAATTTTATGCAATTATCAATTGAGCAATTTATGATTTCAAATAAACATACTTGTCATTCCTTAAATATTCAAAGCTCAACAAACTGACACTAGGTCTCTTCATCAATCCATGTGTATTTGACACATGTATTTTAATTCTTTTTAGCTCCAAAGACCTACCTAGATGTCAACTTGGTCTTAAATCCACGAAATTTCTTAGCCACCGATGATAAACATTTGTGTTTAAGCGTCGTCACATTTGGAATATCAAATGTTATGTGCAATATAGAAAATGTCATCAATAATATTTAACAAATTATCAATAAAATCAAACTATAATGTAAATAACATTAATATTAATTACCAGTAAATCTTGCCATATCATGTTCCGATCAACTTTAGTCCCATGATCGAAAAATGGAGTAACGAGTGATATTCTCTCTCGTGCCAACATTCCTAAATAGCTTATGAAGACATTTGCATTAGGACCTATAGTTGTACCAATGTCGACATCAATATCCATAGGTGTTTTCTGACCCTTGGCTTTTCTAATTAACAGTTGTCTCAACCTAATGGCTCCTTTGGTGAGTCTCTTAGTGGGTGCTTCATCCTTTGATAAATTATGATGTTCAGCCATATATCTGTGAAATGAAAACATCACAAAACATTAATAACTAACATATAAAATCACATATAAAACATTATTTAAAAAAGCACGTAAATTTTTACAAGAACATGAAATTCATATATAAAGTTTTGGATTTATCATATGTTGTTGGCTTGTTATATTATTCATTTATAACTTATCTCTTGGGTTGTGCATGAAAAGAAAATACATCATGTTGTCTATGATGATATCTGTCCAAGGCAGTCTAGGAATGACATAGATGTATATATCAATCCACTAATTGAAGACTTGAAATTGTTGTGGGTTTATGGTGTTGAAGTATTAGATGTTGTTGCTTCTGAAACTTTCATGATGCATTCAATGTTATTTTGCACCATTAATGACTTTTCAGCTTACTGTAATTTGTCGGAGTACAGTGTCAAAGGTCATAAAGCATGTCTTATTTGTGAAGAAAACACTACATCTCATCAATTGAAAAATGGAAGGAAGACTATATATCTGCGCCATCGAAGGTTTTTACAAGTTAATCATCCTTATCGAAAGTTAAAGAAAGCATTCAATGGACATCAAGAGAATGACGAAGCTCCAAATCCATTGAATGACCTTCAAATTCATGAAAAGGTTAATAAAGTACATCATGTATTTCGGAAAACATCCAAGAATTCATCTGCATCAAACCCTTGGAAGAAAAAATCAATATTCTTTGATCTTCCATATTGGTCAAAGTTACAATTTAGGCATTGCATAGATGTGATGCATGTAGAGAAGAATGTGTGTGATAGTTTTATTGGTACATTACTTAATATTCAGGGAAAGACAGGAGATGGAGTAAATGCTCGTTTGGATTTGGTTGAAATGAAGCTAAGAAGATAAGTTTTTGCTTATGTTTAACAAATTTCAAGGTACTTCAAAGAAAAGTTTGGATTTGGTTGAAAGGAGGTTGGTAAGCGTACTTATTTGCCCCTTCAATGTTACACTATGTCCAGGCAAGAGAAGATAAGTTTTTGCTTATGTTTAACAAGTGTCAAGGTACCTCAAAGATATTCTTCAAATATTCAAAGTTTAGTGTCCATGTAAGACTTGAAGCTTGTTGGCCTAAAGTCTTACTATTGTCACATCTTAATGCAATAATTGTTACCTATAGTTATTCATGAAATTTTACCAAAAAATGTTAGACAAACTATAACGTGTTTGTGTGCATTTTTCTCTTCAATTTGTAGCAAAATAATTGATTCTTTAAAGTAAGATGAACTTCAAGCCGAGATTGTTACCATCTTGTGTCAGTTGGAGATGTTTTTCCCTCCATCATTTTTTGACATCATAGTACATTTACTTGTTCATTTGGTGAGAGAAATCAAGTTTTGTGGACCAATATATTTAAGATGGATGTATCTCATTGAACGTTACATGAAAATTTTGAAAGGGTATGAGAAAAATCAATATTGTCCAGAACCTTCAATGATCGAAAGGTATATTGCTGACAAAAGTATTGAGTTTTGTTCAAATTACATGACAAAAGCAAAACCGATAATAGTTCATCAAAGATCGTGGTTGAACATGTGTTCTATAAGTAACAACATCTGAGGTGTGAGTGTGATTAGCAAAGATCACAGAGAGTTATTGCAAGCACACCTATACATATTGAACAAGATAGATGAGGTGATCCCTTTCTTATCTGCATACGTAGCCATTGTGAAAGAGAACAATCCAAGACAATAAGAGAAATGGCAATCGATGAAGCATAACAGAACATTCATACTATGGTTTAAATTTGAGGTTTTGAAATACTCACCATCTTCTAAGACTTTGATGTGGTTAGCGAATGGGTTGAAATTTGATGTCATCTGTTATACAGGTTAAGAAATTAATAATTGCTCATTCTATACGAAGTCTTTGAATGATAAAAGCACAGTACAAAATAGTGGAGTCAGACTTGAGCTGAGTCTCTACAATTTTCTGCATCTAAATATCAAAATCTTGTATTTGGATTAATGACATACTATGGTGTAATACATGAGATATGGGAGGTTGATTATACTATGTTTATTATTCCATTATTCAAATGTAAATGGGTTTACGATAAGAGTGGTGTCAAAATGGATGAATCAGAAATGACTCTAGTTGATTTTTGAATGGTGGGTTATCAAGACGAGCCATTTATCATGGCACAACAAACATCTCAGGTTTTCTATGTTAAAGATCCTGCATCTGAACATTGGTTTATCGCTCTTCATGGAGAAAAACAAAATGATGTTAATGAAGAGAATCTGAGTAATCTTAATATAGTTGACACCTTCTAGTTGATGATGTACATGCAAATCGAGAAGATCACAATGAGAGAATATGCATGTGATTAATCCATAACTTTATGTATGAATTTCATGTTCTTGTAAAAATTTATGTGTTTTGTTAAAAAATGTTTTATATTTGATTTTATATGTTGATTATTAATGTTTTGTGATGTTTTCATTTCATAGATATATGGTTGAGCATCATAATTCATCAGAGGATGAAGCACCCACTAAGAGACCCATCAAAGGAGCCACTAGGTTGAGGCAACTCTTAAAATTAGAAAAGCTAATGGTCAAAAAATACCTGTCGATATTAACATCGACACTAGTATAACTATAGGTCCTAATGCAGACATCTTCAAAAGCTATTTAGGAATGTTGGCACAAGAGAGAATATTCATCCTTACTCCATCTTTTGATCATGTGACTGAAGTTGATCAAAACATGATATGACAGAATTTATTGGTAACTAATTTCGTGGATTTAAGACCAAGTTGACATCTAGGTATGTCTTTGGAGCTAAAAAGAATGAAAACGCATGTGTCAAATACACATGGATTGATGAAGAGACCTAGTGTCAATTTGTTGAACTTCGAACATCTGAGGAATGACAAGTATGTTTATTTGAAATCATGAATTGCTCAATTGATAATTGCGTACAATTTCAACTAATTCATAAAAAGGCTCAAAGTATAAGTGCTCAAAATAAAAACCCGCACATATTGTCTCATGGTGGGTATAAAAAAATATGAAGAGAAGATAATATCCGAAAAGAAAAAATTTGGGCCCCACCTTTGAGGGTGAAGATCTAGAGCCTCCTTCACCACCATCTCGTCATGAAAAGTGGAAGTTAGCCCGTTTACGCAATCAGGCAACTACACTTCTAAAAGTGCACAAGAAATCTCTAAGAAAATTGTAAGATATAACTTTTCTTTAAATAACTTGTTTGTCATTTATAAGTCTTTCATATTGTATGATTTTCTATAACTTTTCTTTGTTACATTGCAAGACTCGTTGGTTGAGTATAGCTTCCAAGGAGGATTCACTCCAGAAGGTCATCATGACATATTTCTTGTTGCAATTGGATGGCCTGAGCACCTTGGATGTATGTGTGGTGCTGGATCAGGAGTCAACATGTGCTAATATTTTGGTGGCTCCTCTCGAAAGTCTTCATGCAAACATAGTGTTGATTATGAAGAAAGACTAACGGAAGAAATCACTAAGAAGGTGACTAAAAACATTATGCGCCAATTCCAACACCAATTCGAGAGTTATGGCACCCGTCCACCCTTATCTCCTCCACTAGAACCATTTATGCTCCCACGGATAAAATTAACAATCTTTTTTCTATAAGTTATGAATTGAATAAATGATATTTAATGAGATAATTGAATAACATTAATAAATCATACTTAAATTGTTGGACATAACATGTTGTTAGGGAGATCAACAACTAAGGTAAAATGTCTTGCATGATGTTCCCTCTAGGTTTGGTGTTTTTATCCATATATTTATAGTTGTTTGATTTGATTTTCTACCTTAATTAATTGTAATAATGTTGATATATTGTAGTGTAATAGACAAACTGACCTTAAAAATGCGATTACTATGTAATGCAATGGATGACAATCATTTTATGTGCTCGTATTACAACTAGTTAGAAAATGATAATATATATTTGAATTGAAACAAATACTTTGCAACATTATCTTTCTATAACTAACTGAAGTTAATGTCTTATTTTGTAGACATTCAAGAGTATTGCACCAATTTTCGTGAAGACCATAAAGTTTTGTAGAATAACATGTGCAAAATTTATAATTTAGATGTACAATAGTATTGATTAGGATATTTGTTATTACAAAAGACTTTTAGATGTATTTGAACTGTGGATGCCTTTGGGATTCATTAAATGTATTGTCTATTTTTTGTTTTGGCTGGTTTGTTGAAAATATGCAGGTTTTAAATTGTGGGAATCAACAAAAATAGAAAAAATAATTTTAAAAAAAAAGACATGTGGCCTCGATTGCTAACCCAACTGAAGTAGAAAGTAACATATGGCCTTAGGTCAGACCACAACCGTGGCCAAAAAGCACACTATATGCCTTCGGTTTCAAACTATAACCGAAGCCGAAAGTTATTCACAATTTAAAATTCGCTACTATATGGCTTCGATTCCCATTAAAACCGAGGCAAAATGTTGGCCTCGCCCTAATCCCCTTCCTGCACTGGGGACTTAAGATAATTGATGGTTCATCTTTGAACCTCGTTGTCGGCCCACGTTGGGCGCCAATGTTTCAATCCCAAGTCTGCCGACTATCATCATTAAAGTTAATCACTATGCATTCGAGATATTATTCACTTTGAATTGTGGAACTCCGTCATGGTATTGTCCTTAAAAGATGTCTCAAATGATGGAAGGAAGAAGAGACATTTAATCCTCCTTTGACCTTGACTCCTAAATGATGTGAGACTGTTGAGCGTGGTAGGAACAATTACGTTACAAGCTCACGGGATCCCCATCACACTTAAATTTCTAACCACGTTGAATTCTTCGGTGTAAGACTTTGTTGTAGACAAATTTCCAAATCCAATGTGTGATTTATTGAAAAACAAATTCTTACAATGCAATCAAGAATGGACAATTCACACAATAAGCTTTTCCAAAATCTAGTCCAATTAATTAATATTTTTCTACGTTCATTCTTCAAAATCGTCTATTAACTCATTGTTACAAGCTTACTCTATCAATAATATAAAGATCTCATATCAAAGTTGTTTAGAAGTAAAAAATCATTTGAACATGTGCTTCCTTCCCCATCCTTTTCATAATATTTTAACAAACATCATATTATTGCACTCAATCACCATCTTATACACACACACACACACACACTCAATCAGTCAAAGATATTAGCCAAAAGTCTCCCACATATATAGATTTTGTTTCTTTGACAATAAAACAAAACACCCTTAAATTTATCATTTACACTATATGATCATTATTACTATCAAGTATAAGTATTATTATTAACTATAATTATTTCTATTATTATATTACTACTACTATTATTATTATTAATAAGAGCTATAATTATTATAATAGTTATTATTATGGTCATATTTTACTTTTACTTACTATGTACGATCATGTTTCAATTTTTCCTGATGAAGGATTATCTTGTTTCCTTTTAGAGTTATGAATATGGTGAAGTTGTTTAGGAAAGCTTTTTGAAAATTCCCACTGGACATTAAGATAGCATGCTATCTAGATGTGAAGGTTCATTTCTCAAGCTCATGAAAGGAAGAAGAGAGTTGCATTCAAGCTTAAACACACACGGCAATAACAACACTAAAGAGCAAAATGAAAGAAGAAACAATAAAAATGGAAAGCATAGAAGATGAAGCATGGAAGAAGCACGCCACTCATAGGGGGGGATCTAAGC
>Ga0209389_1000928_pt1 | contig 19192 bp, 14 predicted proteins | sample CowpearedBW_FD_187526 | JGI IMG/M metagenome (GOLD analysis project Ga0209389, IMG submission 187526) | Root nodule microbial communities of legume samples collected from California, USA - Cow pea red BW (SPAdes) (version 2) | ecosystem: Host-associated > Plants > Roots > Nodule | place: USA...
ATTTCTTTTAATAGTTTCTCAAATTGTTTCTAAGACATACATTTGTTAATTTTTTAATATTTTTATTTTTTGTTTATTTTCATCATGTAGAATACTATTTCAATATATTTTATCTAATTATTTTTTATTTTCTAACTCATTATATCAATCATACTGTAATTTTTCACTATAATTGTATAAATAACTTTTATTTACTACAATATCAAAATTTAATGTAATTGCCATGAAAATATTTTTATCACCATCCAACATATATTGGAGTTCAAAAGATACAATATCCATGTTAAATTTATTTTATTATTTTTATTATTTGTTATTTGCATCATTTTGATTAAGTGATGTATTATCATTTTTATTAGTGTATAAAAAAAAAAGATTCATTAGAATTTAAAAAATTGAAGTAAACAAACATTTAAAATTTATTTTAATTTGAATATTTGTTTTCCTTTAAATTTTTTTAAAAATATTTTTAAATTTTATCAATTAGGTTTCATTAATGTTTGCAATTTGTAAATTTAATAAATGTTTTAGTTGTCATGAAACTTTATTTGATATTCCAATCTAAAATGTAAACAAATATAATTTATTTCAAAGTATTTGATATTGAAGAAATAACCATCCTCCTAATATTGAATATTTGATAATATTATGTTTTTTTTACCGCAATTTTTTATTATTTTATAAAAATTAATTAAAATTTTTATTGATGTAGTAAGGAAACATGTACGGGTATGGGTACGAGATTATACCCGTTACCCAGTGGTGATGAGGATGAGATAAAACTTTGATACCCGTTTGGTTTGGGTATGGGGATGAGGATGAATTTTTTTTACGGGAATGGATAGTGAAACCTGTCCTAACCCCGCCCCGTTGCCATCCCTAGAAATTTACATCAAATATAGAAATTTAAAATTTAATTTCAATGGTAAAATATTATGTTGCTGTGTATATTTTTGTTCACTAATATTTGCATGTAAATAAAAAAGAATTAGAAAATTTAAATAATATTAGATTATATTATGGAAATTTAAATAAATAATGCATAATTAATATATTATGTTTTATATAAGATCTTTACGTTTTATATATATTTGAAAACAACAAAATAAGAAATCGTTAGCCCAAAGTGTGGTGCATTACCGGTATTGATTTCAATATTCTGTTTTAATTTTATTTTATTAGGAGTAGACGGCAATACATTGGAAAATAAGCTCCGCAGAGGTTAGTCATAATCAAAACGACTTAATTTTAAGCTCCGTATAACTTTTTATGCCGTATAAAATAAAACTATTTTTTTTATTTGAAGAAGAAATATAGGAAAGGAAATAATAGATAATTTGAAAAAACAAAATATTCTGAAGATTATACAAATTTTTTTCAAGTAAAAAATTGTATAAAAGATGGTGATTAATATAATAGAGGTGCAATTGCGCGATGGACTCATATGTGAAAGTTATTTAAGAGAGATGGTGATTTATATGCATTTCCAAACTAAGAAAAATAAATTGTATAAATAATTTAAGAATAAATGAATTCACTGTTTAGTTATCAATTGCTAAGATTCCACATTGAACCATTTGATCTTACGTAAAAACTTCTTAATTCTTATGGTAATCCTCGAAATTTATAAATGTTATTGTTTATGACGATTACGTTTATCTTCTTTTTTTTCTATCTAATTTTAATACTAGAATCTCTATTTTCCAAGTTTACAAATTTTAGGATTCTTCGTTGTTATTATATTACAAATTTCGAATTTGTTTATCATTTTTTTTTTGAGTTATAAATCAAGTTTTACAGTATCCTTTTCAATAATTTAAGGATCTAAGTTGAATGTCAAATCACGATTTTTTACCTTGTTTTACAATCACCTAATTCTTGTGATTTTTGTAACATGAGTTATGTTTACATCTTTAGATGCAAAATTTATAAAGTTGATAAGAGCATTAATATGAATATATTTTGTGTTATAGCATTTATTTAATGTTAATTATTTAATTACCACATAAAAAACATCTTATATGATATTAAAAAAGAGAAATTCCTAAATAATAATTAATTTTAGTGATAAAAAATTATTAATCAATGTAATAATTAATTTAGATACCAATTTATAAAATAAAAATATTTAGTTACTAAAGTAATTACTATTATGAATAAAAAATTATAAATGGTCGTTAAATGGATCACTAATTAATTAAAAACTAATTTAAAAATTAATATGTTTGATAGTGAAAATTTTGATAATTAATTTTTAGTGACCAATTTATAAATTAATTTTTTTTAACCAAAATCTTAATAATTAAATTTTAGATATCAATTATCATTTTTTATATATAATTGTATTTTTTATATATAATTGTGACTATTTTAGTAATTAGTAATTTTTTATTTTATAAATTATTATATAAATTAGTTATTATAATAACTAACAATATTTGATCACAAACAAATGTTAATTATTAATGAAAATTTTCTTATAGTTAAAACTTTGTTATAGGAAGAGTTACCGAAAAAAAAAACACTGTAAATTTTTATTTAATTAAATCATTAAAGATACGTATTCCGTTATTAAAGAGTTATGTGAATCTCGTATATGTTTCAAGTTATGTACTTTTGTTTTGACAGAATTATTAGAAAATCAACATTTACATATTTATTTTATTCCTAACTGTTTTTGAGCTCACACAGAATTGAATAGTTAAAAGTTTAAAATTTACTATTGAAGAATATCTAAGAACCCCTTCGTAGCTGTCAAATTAGAAATCACACACAGTATTCAAGGGAGGCTTCAAACTCCATCGTTGACTTGTAGACTTAACCTAATCTGTGGTTTAAAACAACTTGTTTTGTTTGTCATGTGAGGGACATCTCACATCTCATGCTGCTTCTGCCAATTTGCCTACCGGTTCCAGGCAATAGATGGCTTTCGGAGAGAAAGAAGATCTTAAACTCATTATTTCACATGTTTGGATATTTTTTTATAAGTATTTATAAGAAATAAAACTTCAATAATTCCTTGTTGAAGATAAAATCAGTATGCGTACAACTAATTTATTAAAAAAAAAATGTCTTCAAAATGTACAGTTTGGTCCCTACATCAAATTCTCCAAAGAAACTGCGCAGCATCATGACCCTTGGCCCTTCACCACCTGGGATATGGACACACTAGGTCTCTTTCCCCTCACAAAGGGTCAAATTCTTAATTGTGACTATCGACTACTTAACCAAATAGATAGAAATAAAGTCATTGGTCATCATCATGGCCCAACAGATACAAAAGTTCTGCTAGAAAAATATAATATGTCGTCACAGACTACCACATTCCCTAATTACTAATAATGGCCACTAGTTCATAGACAACGACTTCGAACATTTTTCCGGTCAACTCGACATCAAACACAATATCATTGGTAGAGCACCCCTAGACAAATAGGCAAGGGGCTCTAGGCCGAGGAGATCCTTACAATCCTCTGGGGCTACCACTGTACCCCTAATCCGCAGCGCAAGAAACCGTCTTTAGACTTACATACGACGCTGATGCCATGATACCCGTCAAACTTGGGGAAATCTCTTGGCATCAACAACACTTCAACAAAGACAGTAACGAGGGTGAACTTCGGGCTAAGCTGGACCTTATCCGCAAAGTTCGTGAGGAAGCCTGTGTAAGGGCAACAACACCTAGCAAAGAGCAACACGACATTACAACACCTAGGTCCGTCAACGAGCATTCCGAAATAGCGATCTAGTATGGAGAATGTCTGGCAACGCACGCAAAGACAAAATCGAGAGAAAACTCACCCCCAATTAGGATGGCCCTTTTCGAATCACCGACTCACTCCAAAACGGAGTTTACAAGTTAGAAGAACTGAGCGGAAAGCCCATCCCCAGGACATGGAACGCGACCCACCTAAAAATGTACTACAATTAGAACCCTCGAGGAGGCACACCAGCTAGCTATAAATAAGAGTCCTTTTCCCACCACCTGCTTCATGTTCTCATGTTCTCCATTATATTCTTTATCTTTTCATTTCCTTGTTCATTTTTATGCGTTTGTTCATTCTTTACATAATGAAGCCCTTTATAACGAGGCACTAAGCCCTCTCTAATGAGGCACCACTCAAAGCCCTCTATAACAAGGCACTACTCGAAGCCCTCTAAACGAGGCACTAAGCCCTCTCTAACAAGGAAAATAAACAAGAAATCCAATGAAAACCAATATTAAAACAAAAAAAATAACTTCTCCATTTACAATTTTTATGACTTGTCTACTATAGGCTACACCCCCTCAAAAGGACCATTTCCATCAATTTCAACCATGGTTAGGGGATTCTCAACCTCAATAGCCCCTACCACTTTGGGGGCCACCACTATCACCACCGCCCTAGTCTCGCTAACAATGGCAACACCTCCCCCAACTACCTCCTCAGCGGTGTTTTCCTCGACCAAAGCCCCATCATTAACATCCTTATCAACATCAAACTCAATCAAGTCAATGTTAGGGACGAAGAAGGCGGCTTGCCTCTTAGCTTTCTCAAAACCTTGTGCATACGCCTCTAGACCTCCCTTTGTGAGCCTAGTAGACTCCTCCTCCAAGTGTTGCACCTTGGCCTCTAGCTTGCAACCTTCACTGTCTCGACCTCAAAGTTGGCTATTTTGGCAATTAATAGATCATAGGCAACCTTGGCTTTGTAAGTATTAAAATGGTTGAAATGCCAAGAAGGGGAGGGAGGGGGGCAGAGGGGTTGAATTGGCTAGTTAAAAAATAAGGTGAATTTTGAAGGCCTAAAATAGTTTTCAATTGAATCAAATAAACCACCAAGTATGGAAACATTCTTGGACTGAACACTTTCAATCAATCAAAAATAGAGATAGTCAATTGATTTCATTAAATAAATACAGTACTGATAGAATAACAAATTAAATCACAAAAATAGTCGATTGAAAAATTGGAAAATACGCAGAAATGCGAATTTGTGATTGAAGTCAACAATAGTATGAAAGATAAATCAAGATAGGTCAAATGAGTTATACAAACATGAGCAATGCAGTAGATAATTCCAGATCACACAAGAATGTCAAAATGATGATTCAAATCAAAATTATTTAAACTTTAAAGTGCAATACAAGTAAGAAAGGTTAGAGAAAAGAGCAATGCACAAGATTTTTATACCGGTTCGCTCAAACATGAGCTACATCCAGTTAGTCAAGGCAACTTGAGCTTGACTTTGGACTATTTCAAAAGATTTACAAAGTTTACTACATTACACTTTCAAAATATGCAAGAACAACACACAATGACTCTTGAATCACGCAAGAATCAAACTAGCATAGCAAGACACCTCTTGCAGACATGGAAAACCACCAGGCACAACCTAAAAGCTTGAGAAAGACCAAACATCGATGGTAGCACAACCTTGCCTACCAAGCCTACTATTTCCAAGCTTCAAACACTAAGCAAAATGCTCGCAGAATTATCCAAGATCAATCTTCAACAACTGCACATTGTATGATAACAAAAGAGAGAGAGAGTTGCACAGATTCAAGAAAGTTTTCATGCTAAAAAATGGTCTTCTTAGCTCTCTTTCGAAAAATATAACTTTTATAGTCAACATGTTACGAAATTGAAGAGATTGATTTTCAAATCAATCGTTTGATTTCATTTAACTTAAGTGAATTCTGAAATCTGTCGATTACAAAATAAATCAACTGATTGAATATGTAAATGTTTAGACTACTGCAGCAAAACATTTAATATGTTAAATACTCATTCAACAGATTAAAAGACACAACAAAGACCTTATACATTTAATTAATGCAAAATGGTCTACAACATGAATTACAATCTTGAAGCTTGTTTTCCCCATGATTAATCCAGATAGAGAGCATGCATACAAGGCTTGATCAACACGTGAAACATTAAATCTCCATATCTTCATCAATGTAAGGATGGTTCAACATGTTCCAAGGTAATGGCTTCAAGTACCTTCATCAAATCTTCAAGCAACAAATCATCCAAGCTATTTGTGCCAATAGGTTTTACCCAAGTTGCTCTCCAGACTGATCTTTTCCATAGCCAGCTCGACCAAGCATTTAGCACGAGCATCTAGCTCCATGTTCTTGAGGGTGCCCTACTTGATCAGCTCGTCATTGGTGGCTTTCAGACTCATCAGGCCCACTTTCAGTCGACCTAGCTCAACATCCTTCTCAGCCAACGTGTTTTTGCATTGCACCTCTTTCTCCTTCAGTAGCTACTCAAAAGCAGAAAAGGCCTCTTCCAACTACCACCTATCTCTTTCATCCGTGCCCAGCCACTCCACCATCCCTTACCTCTCTAGCAACTCTTCCTTAGCCACACGCACAATGGCCATCACCCGAGCCAACATCACTTCACTAGAGTTGAGGCTGCACTAGTGAAGATTTCACATCCGGGTTTAACACGCCTTATATGCCTCTGTTGTCAAAGAACCAAAGCATATAATGACACGGTGATATTTTTGTAATTCCAGGCAACTTTTATGCTTCGATTCAGAAAAACCCGAAGCAAAACACAATTATAGGCTTCGGTTGATAAAAACCGGTGCCAAAAGCTAACATATGCCTCGATTACAGAGACTCGAAGCAAAAAACTTGCATATTTGGCCTTGGGTGACAGACGACCGGTGCCAAAACCAATCATATGCCTCGGTTATTAATTGAACCGAGGCCATATAGCTTATTTAGGGTTCAAAACGTGAACCCTTTTTTCTTTTTCTTCTTCCCCGCGCTCTCCATTTCTCTCTGCCATCCCATTTCTTCTCAGTTGCGCTCGAACCACCGTGACCAATGCTGGCCGCGCTTCCGTTGCCCAATTTATGATGGCCAGTCCACAAGTTGTTGCTCAATGGTTCTTTCCCAGACGCATTTCTGACAAATTTGTGGTGGTTTACGGTTAAATGTTGATGATTCAGATCTGTGATGGTGTGTGCTGCAATAGTGGAAACGTGATGGAAGTGGAACTCCCATGGCGTTCGAAAGTCCCCTCAAGTTCGAGAATGGTGGTGCTTCTTGCGACGTGGGCGTGGGTGGTGAAGAAGTCACAGGTGCAGTTTCAGATCTGGTTTGTGGATGCAGGTTGACGAAGTATGGTGGACGTTTGATGCAAGAATGGAGCTCGTGTTTCTACAATAGTGGAGCTCGCGTTTCTGTAGCGAAGGAGGTTTCTGGTGGTTGTTATATGGCTTCGGTTCAGGCGTGACCTGAGGTAGAAAAGCGCTTTATAGCTTCGGTTAACACACCCAAAACCAAAAGCCCTTATTGCACTGGTGCTGGCAGCGACTCTTGTCGTCTTCACTAGCTGACAGTCGTAGATGCTAGGGAGATGCTCACATTCGGCATAACAATCCAGGTGTCGCCCCCTGGCCAAAAGTGGCCCTAGCAGACATTCCCACTGCAACCGCCCTCGTTCCCATAGCTACCTCTAGGTCCTCGTTCATCAGCTTGAGTCCTGAAGGCCTACCACCAATCTCCCTAAAAGTATCCTTCGAGGATAAAGCCATGACCTCGACCGCCACCTCTTGGCCCACATGCACCTTTTTAAGGAGTGGGGGCTACTTCATTTGCCGTAGGTGCAAACTCCTTCACCGACATGACCCCACTCGTCTTTTGTCTTTTAGTGGCGGGGGTAGTAGTAGAGACAACAAATGGAACAACAGCCTGCCACTTATTCTTCGCGTTGACGACCTTCCATGCATTGTAATCGAAACCCCTTGACGACATGACCTCTGCACAAACACATAAACCCAAAATCAGCACATAAACCACAAGCATAACATCAAACCTAGTCACAACCCAACCACAAGCCTTACGCTCAAAATATGCGCTAGGGTCCTAAGCGTAAAGAACATACAATAATTGCTTGACTTCCATGGGCCAGGGAAGTTGCCCGATTAGCTCAACCCCCTAGTTTACTCGACACTCAACAAGTCATCCAACACCAAGGTGAATCTACCAGTACGTGACCACCACATCGAAAATCGAGGCTCTAGTGTACCCAAGTGAAGGAAATATTGAGTGGCAGACTCGGGAGAGGCAACCTTCAACTTAAATAACTTTCCCTTGAAATTTTTAAAAGACTAGGAATACACGGTGAAAAGAGGACCAACCTTGGGAAAACCGTTTAGCAAAACCCAGCCAAATTTTGCCCCGTGTTTCAAATGATAAAAATATTTGAACATGTTTGGTGTGCGGGTCAAACCAAGGTGTTCACACATTATCTCAAATCCCTTGGTGAAACCCCAACTATTAGGGTGCAATTGACTCGGCGCCACAGATATCGTGCTCATAACATCGGCCTTAAACACAGACAAGGGGAATGACACATCGAAGTCCTGAAAAAATTTGTACACATAGGTACCAACCACATCCACTTCATAGAAACGAGAAAACACACCATCACCCTGGGAACAAGGCAGGGTGATCAACCACTCAGGGAAAAATTTAAAAGTTGGCATCAACTTGGAGAGTTTCACCTACTCAAACACATGAGAGGCCACCTCATCCAAAATCCAGGTATACTAGGGGTCTACGATTTGGGGAAAGTGACCCTTTTGAACCTCAAGAACTAGCCCCTTAGATGAACCCCCAGTGGAACCAACCCCTTCCTTTAACAAGTTTTCTTCTCCTAAGCACCAATGGTAACCGTAGGAGGTGCGATGAAGAGAGACTATTCAAGAATCCTCTCTCAGGTGGCAACAAAAGGAGAACCCCCTACAATAGGAGGAACGCCTCGTGTCGCCGTCAAACATTCACGACGATGCGCAAAATGAAGGCTAGTAGATGAAGAGGAAGAAGAAGACATACCTACCGAAGCAAGAGAGCAGAACAAACGCAATGAACAAGTGGAAAACAAAATAACGGGAAACCAAAATGCGAACTAGTATGAGGAAGAAGAAACCGAAGTGTCAATACTATAAAATACAATTTCAAATATCGAAACAACCATTTTTAAGCCCTAGCCAAAAAGGCCTATAACGTTTCACTACCCTTTGAAGTACAAACTATTGTAATATTGCCACGTGGCACACGATCATGAAACGACAAGATATGTCGTCATTGTAGCAAAACACCTCATAAATGTGCTATAGTTAACAAAGACGCCTACCGTTGCGGCAACATCCCTTCGAGCTTGCCCAACACGGGAACACCTCCTTGAGCCTACCCAACATGCCAGCACCGCCTCGAGCCTGCCCAACACGGTAGCACCTCCTCGGTTCTACCCAGCACGCCAGCACCTCTTCGAGCTTGCCCAACGTGGCAACACATTCTCGAGCCTGCCCAACACGACAGCACCTCATCGAGCCTGCCGAACAATGAAACACATCCTCGAGCCTACCCAGGGCGACAACACCAGCAACAAAACCCAATTCGCCCTAAATTGGCCACCACTAGAAGCGACAACCCTTTCATCGTACTCTTAATATTGAGGGGAGGAATGTACCTACGTCACCCAACAGGGAACGCGACCCAACAATGCTTAACACACCCTACACTAATCTCGGGACCACGATTTTAACCACCTCGCGTATCTAGTAAGATATTGTGGTGAAACAGTTACAACATGATCAACCACAAACCCAATGGGAAATGTTTTTAATATAGAGTTTGAGGAGCGCATAATTAAAAAAGGAATGTTCCAAATATCATGTGATTTTGAGGAATTCTATCAATTGGATGACCTACATTATGTTTGCAGTTTGTTTTGTGGGACAAGTATTTTTGATTAAGAATTGTTTATACAGCGTGGGCTAAGATCTAATATCTAGGGTTCGAAAATGAGGTTGTTGTAGAGGAAAATTCAGTATGGTCTAGGTTTATGTCATTTCTTAGGGTGAAGTTATGTCATTCATAGGTTAGATTCAAATACTTACTAATTATTGTTTGATTTAACGTATCTTTTCATACATTGAATCTAATAGTCTTTACTTTCGTTAATACAATCTATTATTCGATTAGATGCATTTTTCCCGTATTCTGGGAGAAGAAGATTGTTTATGGTCAGGAGATGGAATTGATTGATACTTATTTTAAAAGTTTTAAGCTTAACTTTAATGTAAAACCGACTGGTATAATTCATTTAAGTGGTGTTGTTCCAAAAATAATTAAGTACTATAATTTGAAGGATGAAATGTATTTGCATCTGAACTATGTTTCGAAGAATGTTTTCTTGTATAAGGTGTTTTCTTTAGAAGGTATGGAGATCAATTATTATGTAGATATCAGTTCTTTTTCTAGTATTGAGAAAATTCCTGCCGACCCTGTTGAGCAACAGGGTGATCTTTCATTGGTTAAAAGTTTGAGTTATTATGGTGTTGTTGGATCGTCCCAGGTATTTGTATATCTTCCTTGCATTGAGAACATTGTCATTTGTCTTTTTTTTAATTTGTTAATTGACGTATTTAATGTTAATTTTAGAATCTTAATGCTTATTTCATTCCTACTACATTGTTGAAGTCAAGGAAGAACTCTATTCTATGTAACGACAATGCAATGTATTGGCCATGCACAAACAGATGGTCTCGAAGAACTCCAACAAAATGTTATCTCAGTTGTGGATGGAAAACATTCGTCAATGACAATAATTTAGCCATTGGTGATTCCATAAAGTTGGAGGTTGACAAAGATGAAGACAATTTAGTTAGAGTTCAAAAAGTTTAGAACGTTTTTCATTTTGTAGATGTTGTGAAGAATGTTTTGTTATTTTCTGGGGATGTATTAATTTAATGTTTCTATCTTTTCTGTTTAGGTTTATGACGATTATGGTATTATTTTGGTTCAAGAAAACAGTCATAGACAATTCATTTTTGTTTTCAGTTCACTTTGTTATATATGAAAAGCTTGAGGACCAAATTTAGACAACGAAAAACTTGAGGACCAAACTGAAATTTCATGACAAATAGAGGGACCAAAAGAGTAATTTAACCAAAAAAATTATTATCAAATTTGACATCTTTCTACCATGAAAATAATGCATGATAGATTAGTTCAAATTTTTTTATGGTTGATTGACCATTTAACAATGTTTGTAATTGTTTTGGATATGAATTAAAATTCAAATAAGAAAAGCTTATGAATTACAATATAATTTACGTCTTTGATTGTTGGTTTCAAAATTATGTATTCATACATTTATGAAAAAATCATAATTGATCTATTATAATGGTTAATTTTTTTTACTTTGGTTATATAAAGATGAATACCTTAATCAATTTGAAACTATGTGTTAAATTATAAATATGTTGACATGTATTAGTTATTGTGTTCAATTGCTTTAAAACTAATAAATATATCTAATTTTAACAACATTTTGGGTATTTATGAAATATCTTCAATATTACCATATATTGGTATGTAGAATTATATATGAAAATATAAATACTTCGTTCTTATATTATTATAACCTTACATTTTTTTTTTATCGTATTTATAAATTGTTTATGGTGACATCCATAATTAACATGTAATTATAAGTTAAGGTACATATTTGGGGGGTTTTCAAAGTATTAGTGTTTCAATATGGGCTGACTAAACTGATTTTGTGAAAGCAGACCCAGTATTCGGAAAAAAAAGTTATAGTTCAATTCCTTAATGTATAAATGAAAACATTGTATAAATTGAATTTATGGTGGTGTGGAAAGAAAAAGCATATGTGTGAGTTGATCCCATAATATTATTAGTCTGTTAGTTGGGGTGATGGTTGGTATTGTTTTAAATGATAAGCCAACTTTCTTTTGCTAAGAATATATTAGACATTGTGTATGATAATGATCTGAATCAGAAAAGAAGAAAAATGAAGATTTACGTTATTTTATTGGTAAGATTTTTTTTACTGCAATTTGTATTTCAATTTGTGCTAATCTCATATTGTTTCCAGTTATGATTTCACAACAAAGTATACTTTAATTTGTTATGATTTTTATTGTTCATTTCAATATGTTGCTCATTGGGTAGTTAATTGACCGAAAGACAATTATCATGTTTGAGAACTTTGTTTCAATATCTCTATAGTTGAGTCTACTTTGGATAGTTCTTTATACCGAACTTGTTTCGTTCATTTTTTGTAGAAGCTAATTTACATAGCTTAAACATGCCCTTAAGTCCATGGCTATTGATTGTATTTTATTTAAAATGAATACAAAAAAGCACAAATATTATATAATCATCACAATTTAAAATAGCAAAGTTAACAAATTTGTTATCTATTATATATTTTAGAAGACTTCTTTGAATACAACATTTGTTGTAGAAGTCAGTGGTCTTTTGTCATTATCATGGATTGTGATTTTTAATCTTTATTTACTCTGAACCCTTTAAACAAATTGACCATGGATACACACCGATTTTGGCAAGTACAACCCAATAGAACATAAGGATTGACCTTGAGATTTGTTTATAGTCATGACATAAGATAACATAATAGGAAATTATCTTCTTATAACCTTGAATGGCCATGGATATTGGGATGGTGACATAGACATATGTGGAATATAGACCTCATTTCCATGTTTGTTTCTAGTAATATTCCTTGCTCCTATTACATCTGCTTCCGTTACACAAACCCTATACTTGATCTAAGTTTCTAAGAAACATTATAAGTGCTTCGAATATTAGTTTTATTTTATTACTGGGTATTCCTGAAGTTGTCAATGACTTTAGAAATTCTAGAATAATGACTTCATAATCATCATTTATTTAATTCACAGATTTATCAATTGAATTTGCATATTCTTTCTCTTCTCCTACATATTATTATTGATAATAGTTATTGGACATGTAACACATGTAGAATATATATGAAATGTCAAAACATATAAACTTATTTACCAGAAACTAAGGATAATATGTATTCATTGATTTCTTCAAATGTCTCGATTCTAGTAGCCAATATTGATCTGCTCTACAAGAAATTACCGTTGCTATAGTTTTCCAGTAGCTCAGGATATGTGCTTGATACTATTGCTTGGATTAGATCATTAAATTTAGAAATCAAAATTTTTGGTGGTATTTCAATATCAACTACACCATTATATGGTTCACATAACATATCATCAGCAAGTTTCACTATCCAATCAAAGAATCAAAGAACTGTTGAATTTCTGATGTTGTAGTTGTTTGTAAACCTAGACGTAATAGTCTCATGTTCTTGGTCAATGTCAATACTTGACAGTAGTCCCATAAGTATGATGCATTGTTTGTTTCATGAACAATGTATGATCGAGTACCTCTAGGAATTACAGGTAGTATCTGTCTAAAATCACCTCCAAACACTATAAGCTTTCCTTCAAAGACTAAAGTCGATTTTCTATGCTATTTCACTATGTCATTTAGAGTTTTGTCTAAATCCTCAAAATAGAATTTGTGTGCAATTGAAGCTTCATCCCAAATGACCAAATCAACTACTTTTAACAATTGTGCCACTTTAGATCCCTATTTTGTTTTGCAAATTCAATTGTCAATTGTTCTAATTGGAATTTTGAATTTAAATGCGTTGTTCTTCCTCTGGGCAACAAAAAAGATGTTATACCACTTGATGCTACTGTTAGTAAAACTTTTCCCTTTGAATGTAATGTTGAAGATAGAATACTCCATATGAAAGTTTTTCTTGTTCCTCCATAGCCACACAAAAAGAACATTCCTTCTATATTTTTAATAACAACCTGGTTAACTATTTTAAATATCTTCTTTTGTTCACCTGTTCAATTTTAATTCTAATCTAATACTGCATATGTTTAGTTCAAAGTTTTGTACATAAATTTAGATAAGAATTGTGTACCTGTCATGGAATTATAATATTTATGAAATAAATTTTGTTCATCCATAACATTATAATCTAGTTCAGAGTATATAAATCTAATTCAGCATTGAGCTATAACAAAACCATGTGGAATAGACATTGATGGAAATTGTCTTAAGTTTCTTCTATTTCTTTGTAGAAACTCTTCTATTTGTAGTAATGTTAAATTTCCCAAGATATCGTTGGTTAATTGAAGTTCTGCATGCATACAAGTTTACATAAAGTGGCAGAATTATATTTAATGTACCTGGATTTGTAGCTTTTATTCTTTTCATGTATAGTATTTCATCAGACAACCAATTCCAAGTTTTTTCCCGTAGTTAGTGTGGTTTGTTGACAATGTTAGATAACATGATTGTAACAAAATTTTTTCTTAGATAAGTACCACTACCCCAATCTTTTGCTTCTTTGATGGCTTCTACATATTTGTTATCATCTGCTAAAAATCCTAAAGCTTCACAAGCTTATATAAATGTAGGATACAAAATATTGGCTACTATCCTGATATGCTTATAGCGCAATGGCCATTTTCCTACTGTTAACATTCTCCTTAGATAGAAAAGTTCTCCTGTGGTTGGTGGCACACAAATGAGTCTTCCAATTGTGTTTCCCATTTTTCGGGTTTCCAACATCTATCTTTCTTTACATGTAAACTTTGATACAATCTTTGTATATATCAAAATTCTAGCACATTCGTAGTTTTTGTTACATTCCATCCAACTTATGAACATGGACTCTTCAACAATTGGTTTCCCTGTGATATCGTCAATATATTTATCATCTTTAAAGTAGACTGATTTATCTCCACGAAGATGGAAAAATAATCTTTCTACAATTGGATTTTGGCCATGAATCAGAAATGAAAAGATTCTTCAACATGCTTCACATGGCGATATATATTTGCAATCAAGATATTATTTGATTTCATCCACTGGTTGTGGTAAAATAGAACATTCATTGCTATTATTATCTATAGCAATTGTTATCATGTCATAACCCTTGTTGATGTATTTGAATAAATACTTGGTTGAAGTACTTCTTTTGCAGCATTCAACATTTATATGACCTTCATATTTAAGTAATAATTTAGGATTATACGACACCACGATTATCTAAAGAAATATGATTCTTGACAACACATTTCATTGTCTCTTCTATGGTAGTTAGGAATCCATCTTCTAAAATAGTTGTAATGCTTTGATATTTTTTAGGATAAAAGCATGAGCATTTACCATTCTTCATGCAAGGAAAGGATTTGTTTACTACTCCACAGGGACCATGAATCGGATGTTCCTTGACATGGTGATGTAGTTTCAAATTTTGTATTGGAAATGCTATTTCAACTGATTTTACTCTATCAATGTCATTTGTAGCTGAGTATTTGCTATTGTGGTGCAAAAAAGTAGCAGATGCGCATGAGGTAGACCATGCTTTTGGAATTCGATAATATACATGTTTGCATTGTAGAATAATTGAAGTTATTATGACAGAAAATAATAATATATTTATATGGTAAATTTCTCTAGAAATAAATGTTTACATGCAATAACCCTGCTCAACAAATGATTCTTTGTAATGTTTGATCAAATTTGATTCAGAACACCCTTGCAATTAAGTTTGGTATATCAGATGCAGTTAAATTTTCTTGTAATAGCAGTCTTCGTATTTCAGGCCATTTTGGATTGCATGTAAATGTTACAAACAAATTCGAGAAACCAACATGATTGTAAATTGTCATTTCATCAAAATATCATTGATCCATAAATCGTGTGCCATCAACAAAAACTAAAGGTAGTATAACTCTTTTTTATTGCTAGATACTTTGTCTTGTGTGCTAGATTTTTCCTGATAGAGGTTATCATACTTGTCCACTCTAAGCTTTGATTGGTTGTTGGAACAGTCTCCTAGATCTTAATATTATTTGTGCTTCTAATTCTCTTGTCTGAATCCTAAAATAGAATCATCCCCTTATTGTGAGAAGATTTCTCTTGTTGACTAACATCGTGTCTTTAACAATCTTCTCCATATGGAAATAGTAAAGGATATTGATATCCCAGGTAGCTGGTGTGCAATTCGATAATTCTTTGCAATTTCCCACTTCTATTTTTCATTATGAAATCTCTCGGAGAAGCACTATAAACATCACCAACTATTAGGGTTGCTACTTCAAAAACGTTAGGCATATTGTATAACCTTCTATCCTTAGTCCTATCAGCAATAAGCCTCAACTTAAGATCAGGAAATGGTTGCTCTTTGTATCGATCTCTAGCAACTCGAAATGATTTTGCATGAACATTGAATTCATCTAACCTTTTTTTAACTTCTTAAAAATTTCTATATCAATCTTGTTGTCATTGCTGAAAAATGTTAGAATATGAATTAGTATTAGGAAACAGTTTCATTGTAGAAAACATAAAACCAATAATTCTTTTAATATAACTTAATGAAAGTGTATTGTTTATTTAGTAAACAAAATTTAAATTAGTAATAACATAATAAAGAACTGATATAATTAGTAGATGTCTTATCTTTCATTTGAGTGGATGATAGTTTCATTCCCTGAAGTTGTAAAAGTATTTTTGTTTCCAGATTGTTAAGATTGCTTATTATCAAATTGATGTGTATGTGTCATAACATTGTAGCTAAAGATTATATATTACATGAATATAAAATATGTGTTAGTGTAGACATATTAATGAATACCTTTCATAGCGTCTTCAGCCCCTGCATTACAAATTCCTCGTGAGGATATTTAATTTGATTAGGAATGAAATAAGTTACTTGGGTCCATCAAGTAACACCTTTGATGAAACCATTCAAAACAATGATGATGAAAGTCTATTCTACTACTTAATGGACAAAACGCTAATTGGATATGATTTTCGATGTTCATGACTGGTATGTATAATTAAACTAACAATATATTTTGTTTAAGCATTTTGCATAGCATTTTACAGAATCCAAATGTGGTTTTCAGTACTTGGATGCCCAATTTACTATAGTAGAGATTACCTTAGTACAAGGAAGTGCAAAAGCCATTACCTTAGTAATGCTAATGGTTGCTCCTAGTCGTGTTCAATAAGATGGTGTTCGAGATCACGATTAGAATGCTATTTAACTCGTGGATAGAAGTAGTTCTACTCTAAGAATAAATTAAAAGCTGGAAACAAAGTCAGGTTAGGTGTAGATGAAAATCGTTCAACGATTATTCATGTTTTACAAATTTAAATTTCATAAGTTATGTACTATATACTTATATTTGGACATCCTTTAAATACGTTTTCTAAGATACTATCTGGGAAGTAATGTGATAATTACCTTTAAATGCATTTTCTTGTACTATCAACTATGTATGTTTATTTAAAATTGGAGTAGTATTTGAAAAGATGTTAAATAATTAGTTATAATTATTATATCAAAATGTTTCATGCCAGGTATTTTAAGGGAGTACCTTTAACTTCCTTTAGTTGCATTCTAAAAGAAAAATGTATGTACATAAAGTCATGATAATATTTGGAAAGTCCTTAAGTAATTACTTACATTTATTATATTAAATACCACAACATTGTACTAAATGTAGTTTGTACATTTGTCAATAAATCCAAATTAGATTATTATTTTGCATACATGACTTCAATATTAAAATTTAAACAATTACATTTTCTATAACTTGTACATTCTATTATATAAATGCTTTATTTTGAATAACCAAATTTACCATTAAATTAAAATCAGATTGGATTTTTTGGTCCTTTAATGATCCATTTTTTCTGTGAAATCAAATCCTCGTATAACATATTGTTTTATCATCCATTAACACAAATAATAATGTTATGTAAATAACACTAATTTTAGGAACACTTTCCATATCATAATACACAAAGTCAAAGACAATATATCATTAACAAATTTACAATATATATATATATATATATGAAACAAAAGTGGTCAACGTTTCAACTAAGCAAAATTAATTACGTTACAACTTAATAGTTTACTTAATTTTTCTCCTTCTTTGTAGTTTTCTTGATCTTGGTAGTTGATAGTTCAACAAAATCCATGTCCTAGGAAGAATCATCGCAATTTTCACTGCTCACCAAAAATCTCCTTGTTGGAGTTCCAATTACATCATCATTGGGGTTATTATCAATGGTTGCACTTAAACTCATCTGCATAAAAATATAAACACCATGATCATTTGCTAATTCATTATAATTTCAAAAAAAACAAAGCGTGAAGTGGAAATTAAATTACTACGTCACCAATCTATAACAATAAAGTCACATAAAGTTAATTTTTTAAATTTCCATTTTAAAATAAGAATATTTTATAAATTATTTATTACTTGTATTGGATGTATGAGACTTTTAAGGTGTGCCACTATTTTTGAAACGTTAGAAACTTTAATTACAGAGGCACACTTAGTTTTTGGTTAAGTTCAGACTTTGAGTGCAAGAGTACAACCTAATATTACATCTAAATCATCAAGAAAGCACTTTGAATCATCTTCACCTGCCTATAAACAATAAAAAGTAAAAACACATTTAAACTCAATAATGAAGTATATGCAATATATAAAAAAAAAATCACCTCAATCATTTTTCTTTGCAAATCTGGAGTTGACATGCTAATCAATCTCAATATCACACATACAAAACACAAACTTATCAAAAATATTATAGAATAACTTTTCATTGAAATAAATATAGTAAACATATATGTCATACCAATTAGAAAATCCAAATAGAAATTTCCACCTATAATTTCCTTTATACTTTGAAAAGCATAGACTTTCTTTGGAAATTGGGCAATAGGTTTTGATTTCACAAAAGTGGCACCAATAAACAATAACTTGAAAGGGTGCTCATGTGCTCTATATTGCTCTACATTTTTTAGTATCTAGAAATTATGCATGATATATGTTTCACCCTCATTGAACTTGCTATACCACAAATCAAATTCTTCCTTTTAACTATGTAATATATCTTGTCCCCCTACAAAACATTACTAAAAATAACAACAAATTAAAAATTAAAAGTTAGATAAAAAAAAATTAAACACACTATTTGAAGTATTTACCTTTTAATCCATCAAAATAATCTCCAATTGAAGATTTGAATCACGGGTTTGAACATACCAATGATCAACTACTTGGACACCGAGCTTTAGCGTCTCCCTTTTACCATCGATATCTTTAATCATCTCCAACTTCTTGGCCATTGCAACTTTCTGCCACAACAGGACAAAAATTTGAATCATCACAAAAACATTTAGATTGGTTAATACCTAAAGAACAATCAACATGTAAACTTCACAAACTAATAATACCAAAGATCAAATAATACACAATCATAAAAAACC